>Ga0222712_10000965_pt1 | contig 36662 bp, 24 predicted proteins | sample C33_657DmetaG_FD_165043 | JGI IMG/M metagenome (GOLD analysis project Ga0222712, IMG submission 165043) | Estuarine water microbial communities from San Francisco Bay, California, United States - C33_657D | ecosystem: Environmental > Aquatic > Marine > Unclassified | place: USA: California... | reverse complement strand
ATCGCGCGCGCGCCCCCCTCGAGGGGCCCCGTCGCGACGCGGCGTCGCGGAGGGGGTCGGCGCGCGGCGCGGTCGTCGTGTCCGACCGACCGACTGACTGACTGACCGACTGACCGACCGACCGACCGACCGACCGACCGACCGACCGACCGACCGACCGACCGCGCGTGCGCATCGCACGTCGTCGGTGATTTCACGTCCACGCCCGTCGCTCGCGCGCGCGACGCGACGACGGTCGCGAGATCGTGCGTGAACTGATTCCTCGAAACGCGATCGCCCATCGCCCGCGGTCGTTCGCGCGCGCTCGCCCTTGGCGTCGCGCGACACGACGACGCGCTCGTCGCCCATGGCCGACCGACGGACGGACGGCATCCCTGTCCGACCGACCGACGGACTGACGGCATCCCTGTCCGACCGACCGACTGACGGCATCGCTGTCCGACCGACCGACCGACCGACTCGAACTCGAGTCGCCCGTCACCGACGCGCGCGTCGCGCTCCACCCCGTCGATGCGCGCGCGCGCTCGACGAAGGCGAACGCGCGCGCTTGGCGCGACATGACGACCGAGGAAGACGAAGACGAGGCGTTCGCGCGCGCGATCGATGCGGCGGATGCGAAACGCGCGCGAATGAAGACGAATGGCGAGGCGTCGAGCGCGTCGAGCGCGAACGCGAACGCGAGGGAAGCGAATGTGAATGCGAATGCGAATGCGAATGCGAATGCGAAAGCGAAAGCGAAAGGGAATGCGAGCGTTTCATCGGGGATGGTGTCTCGAGCGATGGAGGTGGCGATCGCGCACGATGTCGCGGAGGCGTACGCGCGCGTGCCCAAGGCGTTGGACGCGAAGATGTTTGATTTTCAACGCGAGGGCGTGAAATACGCGCTGTCGCGACGAGGCCGGGCGCTCATCGGGGATGAGATGGGGTTGGGGAAAACCGTACAAGCGTGCGCGCTTTTGGCGTGTTATCGAGACGAGTTGCCGGCGCTGATTTTAGTGCCGACGAGTTTGCGAGAGTCGTGGCGCGACGCGCTGCAAACGTGGCTGGATGTCGATGACGGTGAAATCGCGTGCGTTTCCTCGGGAAGCGAGGGTGATAAACTCGCGGGAAGCACGTATGACATCGTGCCGTATTCCCTCGTCACGAAGCTTCAAGACCGTTTAACGCGGAAGCGTTACCAAATAATCATCGCCGACGAGTCGCATTTCTTAAAGGACCGCAAGGCGAAGCGCACCGCCGCGGTGACGCCATTGCTTAAAGCCGCGCGCCGAGCGATTTGTCTCACGGGCACGCCCGCGTTGAATCGACCGATCGAGCTCTACAGTCAGCTCGAAGCTCTCGCGCCGAGAGTGTTTCTAACCGTCAGCGAATTCGGCGAACGCTACTGCAGAGGAGGCGGACCGTGGTCGGTGTGGTCTGGAAGGTCGAATGGCGAAGAGTTGCATGCGATGATCTCTCATCTGTGCATGGTTCGTCGATTGAAGAAAGACGTACTGAAGAGTCTCCCCGCGAAGCAGCGCACGCAAGTTTGGCTCGCCCCAGAGGCGAAGGACATGGCGCAGGTATTTAGCATAAGGTCGCAGCTGGAGAAATTGCGCGACGCAGGAAATAAGAACGAGCTTGAAGAGAAGCGATTGATGAATGCCCTCTACGCCGCGAGTTCGAAAGCGAAGCGGGGCGTCGTGCAAGAGTACTTGGAGACCGTGCTCGAAGGTTCTGAGTCCAAGTTTCTGTTCTTCGCCCATCACACCGACATGCTCGACGCCGCGTCCGAGTTTTTGACCAAAAAGCAAATTAAATCGATACGTATCGATGGCTCTACGTCAACGAACGTTCGTGGTTCACTCGTGGATACGTTTCAGCGCGACGACTCGTGCAGAGTCGCGGTGTTGAGCATCATCGCCGCGGGAAGCGGCCTGACTTTGACGGCGGCGTCCACGGTAATCTTCGGTGAGTATTCCTGGACGCCAGGACACTTGATACAAGCCGAGGACAGAGCGCACCGAATCGGTCAAGCGTCGAACGTGCTGGTGCAATATCTCCATGCCAGAGGCACCGTCGACGATATCATCTGGGGCTCGATTCAAAACAAGCTCGAAGGGTTGGGGCAAGTTCTCGATGGTCAGCGAGGTCAACATCTCGAGACGGATGACTCGATTGCGCGCAACGAGCGACTACGATTGAGCGATGCGAACTCACCCAAGAAAAGCCCGGCTAAGAAGCCCAAACTGTCGAACGATGGGTTTGATCCGACGCAACGGACGTTGACCGATATGTTCGCCTCTCAAACGACGCAAAAATCGGCTCGCGACTCGTCGCAAAAGAACGAAATCGAGTGGCCGAGCCTCGACCCGGACGACCTTGAGATTGTAGATTTGTCACCTAGGACTAGAACTTAGAGTAGAGTAGTAAATTTTCATGATGATTACAACAATTCGTCTGGAATTACGCGGAATCAGCGGAACTGCTGAGTACCGCCTTGGGCGTCGATGCGATCTCGCATCGTTTGCACCACGCCGTCGCCGAGCACCGCCTTCGACGGGTCCTTCATGAACTGATTCTCCGCATCTTCGCTGTGGTACACACACGACACCTCCGGGGCTTTGTCTAAATCTCCAACGAACGCGAACGTATTCATGTGACTCTTGCACACGTCCTCCGTTTTCTTATCCACCACGTTGCGCCGCTCCAAAACGCTCCAATTCGACCTTCGCAGCACGCATCCCGGTTTCACCTCGGGTTGCGCCACGTACACGTTGAACGGATTCAACGACAAAAACACGCGCTGATCAAAAACCATCGCCGACGCCCCGTTCGCCATGCACAGCTCGCTCGACGGCGTGCGCCTATCTAAAATCTCCCGCGACGCCACGTTCGACGGCTCCAAATCCACCGCCGTGTCGAACACCACGCCCGCACCGATGCCCATGACGAACGCCCCCGCGATGAGAAACTTATTAAACTCCCTCGGTCTCTCATTCGCGTTCGTCCATTCTCCGCCATCGTCCGGCGTCCATCCACCGCCTTCGCGCTTCCTCGCGTCTCCTCGCCCCGCGATTCTCGCGTCGCCCGCCCTCGCCCCAGTTCGTCTCACCGGTGCGACGTCGTACGATGCGTACTTCGACGCGTTCGCGAAGGAATCTTTCGTGCGAACTGTCGTCTCGTCGTTCGCCCCGACGAAATCTTCGCTCGATCGATCGCGTTCGGCGTTCGCGCGCGTCGCCCGTCGCTCGCGTCGCTCGAACGCGACCATTCGTTTTCCATTCGCGCATTCCACTCCGCGTTGACGCGCGCGGCGTTCATATGCTTTTGCACGCGCGAACGCGTTCGTCGTCCTCGGTGACGTCCGAGGGATCGTCATCGAGCGAGGAATGGCGTCATCATTCGTCTCGAGCTTCATTCCTACGCGCGAGCCGCGCGCGCGAACGAGCATGGCATCGAATGTCACGCATCGACGTCTTTCGTTCGCATCGGATTCGTTACGCCCGAGACGTCGATCGCGCATCAGCGCGACGTCGCGTCGTCGACTCAAGGCGAACGCGTCGTTAGGCGAGCCGTTGGGGGTGTACTTGGCGCGCGAGAGCGCGCGCGACCGCGTCGACCCCGAGCTCGCGATCGCGTTGAACTCCATCGCCATCGCGTGTGCGTGCGATGCGACGCGACGATGCGAATGAAGACGAACGCGCGTGATGCCGCGAACGCGCGAATGGCGAATGGCGTGCGAAAGGGAAAAGGGAAAGGGAGCGACGCGACGCGCGCGCGATAGCGACGGCGGAGGGACTGACGACGAACGCGCGCGCGCGCGTGGTCGCCGAGCGTAGGTAAGCGCGTGCGCGCGCTCGTGCAGTCGGCACCGCTGAAAGGGAATACTGGGGCGGTAGGGACGTCGAACGCGAGCGGGGACGAGCAGAAAAAGTTGGATGTGATGGCGAACGACGTGTTCGTGCGCGAAGTGATGAACTCGGGACGAGCGGGGATCATCGTGACGGAGGAGGAGGATAAACCGATCGCGGTGGAGAGCGTGGTGGGTGGGAATTATATCGTCACGTTTGACCCGATCGATGGTTCGAGTAATATAGATGCGTGCGTGACGACGGGAAGGTGCGTTCGTCGAGGGCGAAACGGAGAGAAATGGATAAACGTCTACGCGAAGCGTCGAGAATGAACTCGTTCAACTCAACTGGAGAAACGACTGACGAACGACTCATGTTTTGACCGCAGTATTTTTGGCGTTTATTCCCCCGGGGAGTGCCGCGTCGATGAAAACGACAGCGTGGAGAGCTCCATGGAGAAGTGCTTGATTAATACGCGTCAGAGCGGCGAACAACTCGTAGCGGCGGGATACTGCATGTTCTCTTCGTCGTGCGTGTTCATGCTCACCACGGGTAACGGGGTGTTTCAGTTCGATTTCGACCCGGATACCGGCGAATTTTTGATGTCCAAGGAGAACGTGAAAATTCCAGACGGCAAGGCGATGCAAAGAATTTATTCTGGGAACAACGGCAACGTAAATCTGTGGGCGCCCGAGTTGAAAAAGTACGTATCGTACCTGCAAGCCGGTGGCGCTGACGGTGGAAAACCTTTTAGCTACCGTTACATCGGCGCTCTAATAGGCGACGCGCACCGCACACTGCTCTACGGTGGCATGTGGCTCTATCCTCCAGATTCCGCTGCGCCGCAAGGCAAGGCACGTCTCCTGTACGAAGTAGCTCCGATCGCGTTCATCTTCGAGCAGGCCGGTGGAATGGCGACGTACGGTCCCATGGCGGATAAACGCGTCATGGAAGTTGTTCCACAGAAGCTTCATCAGAAGCACCCGATGTTTGTCGGGTCGAAGTCGATGGTTCTCGATCTTCAAAGATTCTTGAAGAGCTGCTGATTCATGTCAGTAATCTCTTCGCCACACTTCCCATAGCTCGCCCCGCTCGTCATTGTCGCGATACGTATTTATTATCGTGTTGTTATCAATGTCTTCTAATCGTTTCATTCTAGTAGTCAGAGTCGTCTTCGTCGTCTTCGTCTTCGTCTTCCGATTCATCGTCGAGTTCCAGGTCATCGTCGTCGTCAGAACCGTCGGAATCTTCTTCTATGGTGTCATCGTCGTCGCTATCGGAATCGATAACAATCGGATCTTCTTTTCTCGCGCGCTTTGCCGGCGGTGCCGCGGGTTTCGAACGCGATGGAGCCGCCGCCGTGACCGACGGGCGAGCCGAAGCTGTGATTGATTGACGCATCGGCGCCGAAGGCTTAGGAGACGCCGCGGGCGCCGCGGGTGCGAAACTCTCCAATTTGCCGCGCACGATGACCGGAGATGCAACATTGCCATCGTCATCATCACCACCTGAATTGTCGTCATCGTCGTCGATGTCGCTGTAGTCGGCGTACATTTTCTTTCGAGCCAAGTTTGCCGCTTGGCGACGAGGACGACGGCCGCTCTCATCCGCGTCCGCGTCGTCGTGCTCAGATTTCTCCTTCTTTTTGTCTGCGACCGCCCCAAACGATGGCGTGCCTGTCGGTTTCGCTTTATTCGCGGCGACCGAACTGTCCCAATCGACCTCTGGCTCTCCGGCCAAATTCCCCAACTCCGTCGGCAACGCCATTGGCTTTTCCTCAGGATTCTCCTCCGCGGTGCCGATCCAAAACCAACTCGAAAACACGATGACGCTATCGAACCACTCCTCCATATTCATCCTATCTTTTGATTTCGCGTTCAACGTAAAGTACCGCGTCGTCTTCGGCCTCACGATCGTCCCCAACAATTTCAACCGCCCGAGCGGAAAATCCAAGTACACCACCGGTTCTTGCGTGTGCATCTCTCGCATCTCCCCTAACCGCCCTTCTTTCAGCGCGCTCAGGTGCCCTGGGAAAATCATCGCGTATCGATTCTTCCTCGTCGCGCTCTTCTTATATATATCCTTCCCGTCCCGCTTCAGCAGTGCCTCCGAAGCGTCGAGCTCGTCCTCCGCGCTCGCGCTCGCTCGTTCGCGCGACAGCAATCGACCATCGATCGCGCGTTCCACCACTCCCTCGCCGTGCGCTCGAGGTTTCCCGTCCGCATTCATCCCACGCCCTAGGGCACTGTCGCCCTCGCCCTCGCCCTCGCGCGCGTCGTCGTCGTCGACGTGTCGCGCGCGCGAGCGTTCGCGCGCGCGAGCTCAACAAAAACAACAAAAGAAAGCTCAAAAAAAACTCAAAAAAAGCTCAACAAAAAGAGAGGCTCAACAAAAGAAAGCTCAACAAAAACTCAAAAAACTCAAAAACTCAACAAAAGCTCAACAAAAGCTCAAAAAAAGCTCAACAAAAAAAGCTCAACAAAAAAAGCTCAACACAACGTCCACGCCATCGTCGTTCGAGCGCGACACACGCATCCGAACGCGCGATGCGCTGCGCGTTCGTAACCGTCGCGCGCATGGCGTCGCGCGCGTTGGCGTCGACGCGCATTCGACATCGCGCGTACGCGCTCGGGGGCGTTGAAGGGACGCCGAGCGCGGTCGGGCGACGAGCGGCGGCGGCGCGCGCGAACGCGCGCGACGCTTCGAGTGACGACGCACCGCGCGCGCGCGAGCGAGCGAGCGAGGGAGGAAAGACGCGTGCGAGGGAAGAAGAACGACGCGGACGAGGACGCGGGGGGAAGACACCGGGACGAGGAGGACGAGGACGAGGACGAGACGGGCGACTTCCGCGCGAAGTTCGCGAGTTCAACGAAGACGCGCCGCTGAAGATGAAAAATACGCGACGAGATGTCGGGGCGATCGCGAAAGCGACGAATGATGGGAACAGTGCGGTGAGAAACGCGCGCGATGGCGCGAGAGCGGCGAAGGAGGAGAAAAGTGGGTTTGAGGATTTAATCGACGCCGAAGAGGATGAGGAGGAGGAGGAGGAGGAGGAAGAGCTCGAAGAGAGACAGTTGGAGATCGCTGATCAAGGACGCGGTGCCGCGGTGAAAGATGTGGAGTTCGTGCAGGCGTGCGTGAATTTGGCGGGGTGTCCACCGCCGACGTTGCCCGAAATCGCGGTCATCGGGCGATCGAACGTCGGGAAGAGTTCGTTGATTAACATGTTGACGGGCAGAAAGAGTCTGGCGAAGACGAGTAAGAATCCGGGGAAGACGCAGACTATTAACCATTATCGCATGACCACCGGGGATGGAAAGTTCTATTTAGTGGATTTACCCGGGTACGGGTTCGCGAACGCGCCGGAGCACTTGCGCGAGCAATGGGCCGAGTTCACGCGCGAATACCTCACCAAGCGCGAAAATTTAATCACCGTGTTGTTGCTGATCGACAGCACTATCAAGCCCCAGAGATTGGATTTAGAATGCCTCGATTGGCTCGGCGAAGCGGGCGTCCCAGTGACGATCGTGTTCACTAAGGTCGATAAGAGGCGCAAAAGGGCGACGGGAGGAACGCGCGTTAACCCACAAGAAAACGTTGAAGAATTTTGTCGCGAGGTGAGCCAATACTGGGACGAGCTCCCGCCTATGCTCTACACTTCCGCGGTGAACGCCGAGGGCAAGCGCGAGGTACTGAACCACATCGCGACGTTGCGTCAATTTTTCAAAAAGCCGCTCAAGGAAAATAAATTTATGCTAGAAGCGTTGGCGGACGAGCAGCCGTCGCGACCGGAGCCGCTCGCGGACGAAGACGAAGACGAAGACGATGACGATGACGATGACGACGATAACGATGACAACATCATAGAAAGATCCATTCGTGGCGATGGATCTTTCGACGACGACGACGACGACGACGATGACGATAGCAATTGGAATAAGTAAACGCGTCGTCCGCAATGAAGAGCTTACGTGAGCGCTCGCGGTCGTAACCACACACCGCGGCGCATGCTGCGAACCGTAGCACGCGCCGCCCATTCATTTGCGTGCGCATCGCGCGCACACCTTCGACGCGCGCTCATGGGCTCGCCGTTTTCCCAATTCCAGTTCTTCCCTCGCGCGTCATCGGCGGCGCCCGAGCCATCGCCGCCGCCCGCTCGAGCGGTCAAGCGTCGCTCCGTCGTCATTGAGCTCGAAGACGACGCCCCGCGCGCGTCTACGACGAATTCAATCGCTAACGATGGTCCAGAAAATTGGCGCGCCACGCTCGCGGCGATCAAGGCGCACCGCGCGCAAGGACCGCCCGCGGCGGTGGACACGATGGGGTGCGAGAAGATTGCGGAGCTCGGCGACGGCGCCGCGACGACGGCGAAGCGCAAGAGATACCTGTGCCTGACGAGCGCGATGCTGAGCTCACAGACGAGAGATGAGATTAATCACGCGGCGATGAAACGTCTCGTAGCGCACGGGTGCACGCCAGAAAATATTTTAGCCACGGACGAGGACGCTCTCGACGCGCTGTTGAACCCGGTAGGATTCCATCGACGCAAGGCGCAGTATTTACGCGCGGCTGCTAAAATATTATTGGAAGAGTACGATGGGGATATACCACCGACGATCGAAACGCTCACTTCGCTCCCGGGTGTTGGGCCGAAGATGGCATATTTAGTCATGAACGTCGGGTGGGAAAAACCGACTGGGATTTGCGTCGACGTGCACGTCCATCGCATCACCGAGCGTTTGGGATGGACTTCGGCGCACGCCATTGGAAAGAATGGGTCGCCGAGGAAGAAAACGCCCGAGGACACGCGAGCATCGCTCGAGAGCTGGCTCCCACGCGACGAATGGCTCGAAATAAACCCTCTGCTCGTCGGGTTCGGGCAGCTCACGTGCACGCCGTTGCGTCCAAAGTGCGCCCAGTGTCCGCTCGCGAGCGCGGGTACGTGTCCGTCGGCGTTCATGGAATCCACGCCGGCAAAGAAACCGAAATCGGAATCTACGCCGGCAAAGAAACCGAAACTAGAGCCCGAGAGCGAATCGAGCCGTTGAACGCGTCGCTTCTCCAACCTCCCCGCGCCGTCGCGTCGTGCGCCCAACCCATTTCCCCCATTGTGATATTACTTTCTCCCTGGCTTGGGCGCTTGCGCGACGTACGCCACTCTCGCGTGCGTCGGCATCACTACCCGCGCCTCAGGCGCGCTCGCCCTTTCGCGTCGCTCTCCTTCGCTCTCGTTTCGCTCGCGTCCGACGTCGTCCCGTTCCTTGTTCATCACCCCCAAGCAATACAACCCAACGAACGCGCCGATGGCGACGCGCGAAGCGTACGTCACCATCGCACGCGCGCGTCCGTCACGTTTCTTCTTCGGCGCCGAAGCCGAAGCCGAAGCCGAAGCCGCGGGGTCGCATTCCTCATCCATGGCGCGAGCGCGAGCGCGGCCGCGGCGCGGAGCTCAAAAAAGCTAGGAATGTGCTCGCGAAGACGACGCGGTCGTCGAATGCGGCGATCGTGGAAATCAATCGAGCTTTTTTTCGCCGTGACGCGCGCGTCGCGTCGCGCGCGACGCGTCGGCGGTCAATGACGTCGAGGCGGTCATGAATCTGCGCGCGCGAACGCGAGCGACACAGCGCGACGCGCGCCCGTCGACCATGGCGCGACTGTTCTTGGACCAAGAGCCGCTGACGCAATACAAAGACCGCGCGTTCCCGGGTTCTTTAGACGATTACTTACTCGCCTTGCGCACGTCCACGACGCTGTACGTCGGGAACGTGAGCTTCTACACCAGCGAAGGGCAGCTCTACGCCGCGTTCGCGCGGTGCGGGACGATCAAGCGTCTGATCATGGGTCTCGATCGCGAAAAGCGCACGCCCTGCGGGTTTGCGTTCGTGGAATACGCCTCTCGAGCGGACGCGGAGAAGTGCGCGCGGTACATGAACGGCACGAAGGTGGATGACCGAGAGATTCGCGTGGATTTCGATTGGGGGTTCGTCGACGGACGCGAGTACGGCCGCGGGAAGAGCGGGGGACAGGTGAGAGATGAGTACCGGGCGTATTACGACAGCGCTCGGGGGGGATATGGGAAATTGTTGCGAGAAGAATTAGAGGCGGTGAAAGCCAGAGAAGAGGGCGGGGCGAAGCGCGCGAGAGAGGAAGAGTGAACGAACGCTCGACGATTGGCGACGCTTTACGAGCGCTCGCGATCGCGCGAGAGTTTGGGAGATTTGGATTTAGCGCCCGGTGAGAACGACGTCGACGCGCACTTGTACATTTAAAATTTGCGATGTCGTTCTGGTCGAGCGTTTTCGACGATCGCCCTGAGCGTCCGAGGTGCTCGCGTTCGCGCGTTTCATTCTCCCAATTCGACCGTCGCCGCGATTCGACAACCCTGCGCGCGCACCTGCACTTTTCGACGCATTCCGCGACGCGCGCGCCTTTAACGACGCAAACGCTCACTCTTTGTGCGTTTCGTTTCGCTCTCCATCGGCTCTCTTTGCGCGCGTGCGTCGACATCCACGCCCGCGGCGCCTCGCCGCGGCGCTCCGGCTTAGAGATAATTCCCGAGCGCGTCGGAGATCATGGGGTGTTGGAATTCGAAACCCCCTAACCGCCCCAGCGAGCTCGGGGAATCGCCTCCGGCGTCGCGCTCGCCCTCGATGCGCCAAACCGGCATCGAAGGCGTTTCGTTTCCAGGGGCGTTGGTCGAGAAGTACGATATCATCTCGTTGTCTCGCGCGGACGGCGTCGGGGGCGAGTTTAAGGTGAGAGAGAACGACGGCCTCGGCTCGTTCCGCGCGGCGACGCTCATGGCGATCAAAGAGACTGGTGATGGGAAGAAATCATCCATGACGACAGCGCACGTGCAATCCGCGGCGTACGCGCTGGAGGTGTTGCAACACGACAACGTGGCTAAGTTGTATGACTGTATAATAGAGAAAAAAGGTAATCGGGGCGTGGGCGCGCACGTGACAGAGCTCGCGGCCGGGGGATCGGTTTTCGAAGAATTAGTGCGTCTAGGGACGTTCGGAGAGAGCGATGCGAGAGCGGTGTTAGTTCAAGTGGCGCAGGCGTTGAAGTATGCGCACGAGCAGGGGGTGGTGTGCGGAAGCTTAAATTTGGAAACCATCGGGTACAAGACGGAGGCCAAGGACAAAGTGATTTTAACTTCCTTCCGATACTCCTCCATGGTTGGGCAGCCCGCGGATTTTAAATGGACGTATGGAAAGTACGAAAACGAGGATGAGACCGGAGCTCTCCAGGAGAGGACGTACCCTTGCCAAGTTGATTTGGCGTACATATCGCCAGAGTTGTTGAAACCCGGCGATAAACGTCGCACTCCCGCAAACGACGTTTGGGCGTTTGGCGTCATCATGTATACGATGTTCTCTGGGTACAATCCATTTATGGGCGAAGGGATCCCTGAGGTGTGCGAAAATATACGTTTGGGAAATTTTACATCGTTCCTGTACGATACGGAGACTTGGGATGGCATCAGCAAAGCGGCTAAAGATTTGATAAGCGTGTGTTTACGTGTGAGCACCAAGAAGCGCTACAGCATGGCCCGCGTGCTCGCGCATCCGTGGTTTGGTCTCGAAGGAAGCGTCCTGAATTCGGCGAGCAACTTGGCTTTGTCGCTTCGCACGGAGACCACGTCTGATTCATACAGCGCCCAAGACGACGGCAGCGACGGCGAAGAATACATGATATGACCCAATCTTAAAACGCAGAGCGACTACGAAACTGAATAATAGCGTGCAACGCCTCCGCAGTCGTACTCTTAGTCCATAGATCGATTTGTCAGATTCAAACACTGTAGCAACGCACGCGCTTCCGTTCGCGCGCCGCCTCGCCTCGCTCCGTCGCTCGCGTGCTTCCCTCACTTTCGCGCGCGTCCCTCGCGATCGCTGCGATCTTCATCCCCGATCGATACGCGCGATCGCAAATCTCCTTCCGTCCATCCCGTTGACGTTCATCGCGCCGTCGCCAACGAGGTTTTTCGATCGCATCATCGCCGCCGCCATCTGAAGGGCAACGTTCGTTTCGCTCGAGTGCGATGCCCCGAGCCGCGGCGGCGACGTGCGAGGTGAAGCAACACGCCGTTGTGAGCAAAGAAATCGCCTCGGCGAGCTTCTCGTTCTACGACGCGGATGAAGTACGGCGCATCAGCGTGAAGCGCATCACGAACCCGGTGCTGTTCGACGGGTTGAACAACGCGGTGCCAGACGGCCTGTACGACCCAGCGCTCGGGCCAACGGACGCGAAGGCGACGTGCGCGACGTGTAAATGTCCAGGATCACTGTGCGGCGGGCACTTTGGGCACCTCGAGCTCGTGGTGCCGGTGTACAATCCTTTGACGTTTGCGACAGTGGTGCGATTGTTGCGAACGACGTGCTTTCACTGCCATCGATTTCGCATACACGACGATCGCGTGAGGAAGTTTCGAGCACGATTATTGATGCTCATGGATGGAGATATCGAGGGCGCGGAGAATGCCGCGGGGCCAGAGATTAGTAAGCGCACGAAGAAGGAGCTTGCGGAGATTTGGAAGGATGTCGAGGGCGACGGTGACGCCGAGGCCATGGATTTGGAGAATATACTGGACGTGCTCCCGGAGTTGCGAAAGCGAGGGGGGCGAGACGTGGTTTGGACATCAGTCACGGCGACGGCGGCGCGGAATTTGATCAAGGAATTTCTATCGTTTCAGCCGAAGACTTGTGAGAACTGCAAAGCGATAAACCCGGCTGTAAAAACAGAGGGACACAACAAGATTTTCCGCTCGCAGCTCTCGAAACAGCACCATCAGAACAATTTGGCGCGAGGGATCGATATCGACGAAGATATGGCATTTCTGGCTCGGAATGCGAGCGCGGAGAGCGCAGATTCTCACGAAGGGGCCGCAAAGTTGTCGGGGACAGCGCTGGACGCGAATTTGGTGCCGGCGAAAAAGTCGGAAAAGAAAAAGAAGACACGAGGCAGCGAATCTGATACGTCATCAGAGGACGATGATGATGAAAGTTCGGGAAGCGACCAGTCAAGCGACGATAGCGACTCGGGCGCCATGGAGGTCACCGAACGCGTGCGTGCGACGACCAAGCCGATGTACATCACTCCCATCGAAGCGCGAGCGTTGCTGAAGCACTTGTGGGGTAAAGAGTACGACTTTTGCTCGCTCGTGTGGGCAGCTAATTCGTCGCAACAAGTGCGGGCGAAAGGCTCCGAGATGTCTCGACAGAGCGATCCAGCGCGGTTCTTCATTCAAACTTTGCTCGTCACGCCGTCAAAATACCGACCGCCGAGCAAGATGGGCGACATGGTATTCGAGCATCCCCAAAACACGTCACTCACGGCGATCATTCAAGCCAATCTGAGTTTGGCAGAACTGTTCAGAACGCCGCCAACAGTGCCGGAACCGCCCGAGGTTAGAGCCGGTCGAGCGGTGCGCGCATGGTTGGCGTTACAATCTGGCGTCAACCGTTTGATCGACGCTTCGAAGTCTGATGGAGCAGACGCCAAAAGCGTCATGGGTATTCGTCAGCAGTTAGAAAAGAAGCAAGGTCTGTTCCGGATGAACATGATGGGTAAGCGCGTGAACTTTGCTGCGCGGTCGGTGATTTCGCCGGATCCGTATCTGGGCACGAGTGAGATTGGCGTTCCACCAGTGTTCGCAAAGAAGCTTACATTTCCCGAGCTCGTCACGCCCCATAACGTTGATTTGATGCGCCAACTCGTAGAAAATGGTCCTGAAATCCACCCTGGGGCAAATGCGATCGAAGACGAACGTGGGCGAGTGATTCATCTGGACAAGTTTACCGCGGAGAAGCGAGCGGCGATTGCAAAGACGCTATTGGCGACCACCGCATCTGGGTCAGCAGATGCCCCAGCGCGACCTTTAGCAAAAAAGGTGTACCGCCACTTGCGAAGCGGCGACGTCTTGCTCGTCAATCGTCAACCTACATTGCACAAGCCTGGCATCCTTGCGCACACTGCGCGCGTGCTCAAAGGCCAGCGCACGATTCGTATGCACTATTCAAACTGCTCGACGTTCAATGCCGATTTTGATGGCGATGAAATCAACTTGCACTTCCCGCAAGATCACTTAGGGCGGGCCGAAGCATACGAGATCATGCTCGGTGACCGGCAATACACCGTGCCCACGGATGGTAAACCACTTCGCGGTTTGATTCAAGACCACATCTGCTCTGGTCTGATACTTTCGATGCGAGACACTTTCTTCGATCGATCTGAATTCACACAGCTTCTGTATAGCGGTCTTGTCGATTACTGCGGCGATACGCACGGCATGATCGATATCCCAGCGCCAGCGATTTTAAAGCCGAAAGTTCTTTGGACTGGCAAGCAAGTGATTTCCTCTGTTTTAGCACATGTCACGCGTGGGCGACCCCCGATGACGTACAGAGCGCCTTGCAAGATTCCAGCCACGTTCTTTGGGGGCGAAGATTCTGGGGAAGACATGTTGATCATTCGACGCAATTACATGTGCACCGGTGTGGTTGATAAAAACATGTTTGGCAAGCACGGTCTCGTGCACGCCGTAGCGGAACTTCATGGTCGCTCAACGGCGGGCGCGTTGCTGTCCATCTTTTCGCGACTCTTCACAAACTTCTTGCAGAAGCATGGTTTCACGTGCGGTATGGATGATCTGGTTCTCACCGCCCAGGCCGAAGCCGATCGCCTCGAAGAGCTCGCAAAAGCGGATGCAGTATGTAAAACCGCCACAGCAGATGTTGCCGAGGTGTCTGGCATGTCAGATGAAGTCGTTCGGGATGCGATCGCGGAGAAGCTCATAGAAAATCCGAACTGGGGTGCACAACTAGATATGAAAGCGTCGGGGGCGCTGAACAAAGTGACATCTGCCACCGTTAAAAAATGTTTGCCGTTCGGCACCAAGAAGCCCTTTACAAAGAATTGTTTGTCCATCATGACGATTTCCGGCGCGAAGGGTTCTCTTGTGAACTTCTCTCAAATAGCGGCGGCTTTGGGTCAGCAAGAGCTCGAAGGTCGCCGCGTGCCGCGCATGCCGAGTGGACGGACGCTGCCTTGCTTCGAGCCATACGACACGAGTGCTCGGGCGAACGGTTATATTCAGGATAGATTTTTTAGCGGCTTGAGCCCGGTGGAGTACTTTTTTCACTGTATGGCTGGTCGTGAAGGTTTAATCGATACCGCGGTCAAGACCGCGCGCTCAGGTTACTTGCAACGATGTTTGGTGAAGAATCTAGAATCTCTGAAGGTAAACTACGATTACACCGTGCGCGACTGCGATGGAAGTATCGTCCAATTCCAGTACGGGGACGACTGCATCGATGTCACTCGCAGCGGGTACATAGACCAATTTGAGTTCTTGGCGGAAAATCCGGAGCTCATCTTGCTCAACAGCAAGGAGTCTATTGAGATGCTGCCCACGCTTAATAAAGAAAATCGAAAGGTTCTCGTGGAAATTGCGCGGCGCGATCACGTGCCGCGCTTTGCGACGGATAATTTTGGTGATCAACTTGGCGTGCTTCCTGAAAAGTTTAGCATGAAGCTCAAAGAATTCATCGATTCGCGACCGGCTGGTTATTTCGCAGAGGCGAAATCAAAGGCAAACGTCGACAGAGGCACATCTTTGGTCGCAAAGTCTGGTCTGAGCGCAGAGGAGTTTGCGATACTGATGAACATGCGATACTTAAGCAACGTGGCGCAGCCAGGCGAAGCCGTCGGCGTTATCGCGGCGCAATCTGTCGGCGAGCCCTCAACGCAGATGACGCTCAACACGTTTCACTTCGCCGGGCGCGGAGAAGCAAATGTGACGCTGGGAATTCCACGTCTTCGCGAGCTGCTCATGGCCGCCTCAAAGAAGCTACTCACGCCCATTATGGTTCTTCCGTTGAAGGCGGAACACAGAACGAAGGAGGCTGCAGAGATGCTGTGCCGCCGCCTTCGTCGCGTCATCCTAGCGGAGCTCATCACCAAGTTGTCAGTCACTATCAAAGATTACGTCAAGAACGCTGATGGGAGATTGGTGCGTCTGTACAAGGTGCATGTAACCATGCGTGAAGGCAAGAATGCGGACGACCCTGATGAAGTCACTTTTGAAGAATTTACCTCGATTTTCAAGCGTAAATTTGCACCAGTGCTTGTAGCGAAAATGGGATCCGATATGAAGAAAGCCTGTGCTTCGGGAATCATCATCAAGAACGCATCGAGCTCCGAACCGGGTGGTCGTGCGCGAAGCGCTGAGGGCGATGACGGGGAAGATGAGAAGGAAGACGACGATGCAGGCAAGAAGGTCAAGTTTGAGGCGAACGGCGATGAAGATGAGGATGACGAAGAGGACGACGAAGAGGAAGAGGGCGCCAAGGTTGAGAATCGCAAGGCGGATGACGATGAAGCAGACACAGACGCGGACGAAGGTAGTTCGGATAGCTCCGATGATTCAGAATCTGACGAGTCTTCGGGTAGCGAGGAGGAATCATCAGACGCCCCTTCTGAGGCGCCAAAGAAGCGAGTTTCAAAGACGATAAGCGTCGCTGACGCTGGCGTTTTGATCACGACAGAGGCGCTAGATGGAATCATGGAAGTCGATGACACAAATCAGTCGATCGCATTTGAGATTCCTGTGGGTATCGCCTCGCCGCACATTCTCGTTCTTGATATTGCGCAAGAAGTCGCGGTGAAGACCATCATACGCGAGACGCGGGGCGTTAATCAGACGTTTATTGTCGGCAAGCCCGCCGACGAAGACCCCCAAGGGACGCAACCGCTTTCGGTGCAGACAGATGGCATATCCTTTCCCGCGGCGTGGCTACATAGCGATCTCATCGACGTTAACAACATCAAATCAAACTCAGTGTGGGACGTCATGCAGACGTTTGGCGTTGAAGCCGGTCGAGCCACGCTCGTGAGCGAAGTAGGAGCCGTGTTTGGTGTATACGGCATTGGTGTCGATTCGCGACATCTTTCGCTCATCGCTGATTTTATGACGCAGCAAGGAGAATATCGACCGTGTAATCGGTCTGGCATCGAGAAAAGCACGTCGCCGTTTTTGAAAATGTCGTACGAAACCGCAACGGCATTCTTAACGGAATCCACCATTCGCGGTGAGACTGATAGACTGAATTCGCCGTCGTCAAGAATTGTCGTGGGTCGAACGGTAGATTTAGGCACAGGATCGTTCGGGCTAAAGTACGATCTCGCTCGTGGGAATCAGCTTGCGAGCGAGATGAAGAGTAAACCTGACTTTGTCCCCGCAGCTGCGACGCATATGACGCCGATGCAAGGGAAAAAGACCACATTCGATTGAAATTTCCACGCTGTACTGTACTGTAGTGTTGTGGTTTGACAGAAATAAATTCAAACACAACTATTAGGATAGAGACGAATTCTAAAGTAATCATTAAGTAAATAACAACAGCAACTCACAGTTCCTTAATCTTGTTCACGATGTCTTTTGCTTGCGCCGCGGCGTTGCCGATATATGAAGCCGGGGTGAGCGCCATCAGCGCCTTCTTGCCCTCCTCCGGGATGTCGAGTTTCGTGACGAATTCGCGCATGCCTTGGGCGTTGACGCGGCGACCACGCGTAAGCTCCTTCAACTTCTCGTATGGCTTTTCGACCGCATATCTGCGCATGACAGTCTGAATCGGTTCTGCGAGAACTTCCCAGTTGACGTCCAAATCCGCCGCCATGGTGTCAGCCGCGACTTCTAGCTTGCCAATCCCGCGCACGGTGGATTGATACGCGAGCATGGAATAACCAAAACCAACTCCCATGTTCCGTAACACGGTTGAATCGGTTAAATCACGCTGCCAGCGAGAAACGGGAAGTTTCGCCGAGAGGTGCGCGAACACAGCGTTTGCCAATCCGATGTTACCCTCTGAGTTTTCAAAATCGATGGGGTTCACCTTGTGCGGCATCGTCGACGACCCCACTTCGCCCGCCACGGTCTTCTGCTTGAAATAACCAATCGAAATATACGACCAAATATCTCGATCAAAGTCGAGCACGATGGTGTTGAATCGTTCGATCGTCGCAAAGAGCTCTGCCATGTAGTCGTGCGGCTCGATTTGTGTTACGTAGGGATTAAAATCCAATCCAAGGCTCGTCACGAATTTCTTCGCCACACCTTGCCAATCCACGTTAGGGTATGCCACCATATGCGCGTTATAGTTCCCCACAGCGCCCGCCATTTTCCCGTATAAAGGAATACTATCCAACTGCTTTCGCTGCCGCGCCAGCCGGTATGCAACGTTTGCCAGCTCCTTCCCGAGAGTCGTCGGTGATGCCGGTTGTCCGTGCGTTCGGCTCATCATCGGTACGGCAGCATTATCAACCGCCATTTTCGATAGCGCATCGATAATTTTCGTCATCTCGGGTTTCAACGTCGCCACGCCGTCCCGTAACATGATCGCGTGCGACAAGTTGTTTATGTCCTCCGACGTGCAAGCAAAGTGCGTGAATTCCATAATCTTCGCCAGCTCTGGATGCGTCATGAGCTTATCCTTGATCACGTACTCAACCGCTTTGACGTCGTGATTTGTCGTCTTCTCTACGTTCTTCACTTTCGCCGCGTCTTCCACGGAAAAGTTCTTCGCGTAGTCATCCAAAAACGCATTCGCCTCCGCGCTAAGCGGCGGCACCTCGAGAACTTCGGGTATCGCCGCCAGAGTTTGAAGCCATCGAACTTCGACGTAGACTCGGGCGCGGATCAACGCAAACTCACTGAAACTCCCTCGTAAAGACGCGGTTTTGCTCGCGTAGCGCCCGTCGAGCGGGCTGAGCGCGGTCAAGTCATCGAGGTCCAGCGACGCGGGCGCAAAAACGCGTTCAGTGGACGCGCGACGGACGACGCGCGAGCCTCGGAGCGGAGTTTGTCGAGTCAACGTCGATTGGGCGAGGCTCGTGAGCGCGGGGGCGAACGCGAAGGTAGACATGGCGCGCGACAGAATGAGCGCGCGAGCGACGCCGTCGGCGAAACACTGGGTCTGGCGGCTGATACACTGTTTACGTACATAACAACATGACAATATTGAAACCGCAACCGTGCGGCGCACACGTTGACAATTAAGCCGCGAAAGATCGTAAACGCTCTTCGCGGCGCAACGTGCGATGGGCGCCAAGCGCGACGGCGTGGGCGCTGTCGCGAACGGCGCGGAGGAGCTGAAGAGATTCATCCTTGGCGGCGACGTCAACTTTGACGCCGCCGAAGGAGTCGATTCCGAGCCGGGCGGGTATCCAAAGCGCTTCTTCTCCACTCGAACGCCCCTTCGCTAGCGCCACGAGGGCGACGGATCGGGGTTTCACCTCACCAGGAGCATCGCCGCCGCGCATATTCGAGATGGTGATGCCGAGCTCGGCGAGAGCGGTGGCGGCCGCGGTGAGCTGGCCGACGCCGCCATCAATTAAAAAGACGTCGGGTAGCTTGCTTTTGGATGCAAGGCGCGCGCCGATTGATTCGGCGATTCCACCATAGTCATCGCTCGGCGTCACATCCTCGCTCAATTGATAACGCTTGTGCTTGAATGGCATCGCGGATCCCCCTTCAAACCGCACAAATGAGCACACGGCGTTTGTACCGGCGAGATGACTTACGTCGACACCTTCGATGCTTCGCGGTATTTCAGAGAGGCCGATGACGTCACGCAAACGCATCGCCGCGATGGATTTCGAAGCAGTTGATCGCGCGGATTCGCCGGCGTTCTCGAGAGCCATGGTCGCCAAGGCTTCGAGTAAAGTGCCTTCCTTAGCAGCGCCGTGATGCAATACCTTACCATTGTGCTTGTTCACACCGACGCCGAGTGACTTTAGCGCCGAGCGCAAGTTGAGCGGTTCAGCTATGCTGTGCGGAATGTACACCAAATCAGGTCGGTCGACGAACTCACCCGAGTACATTTGTTCAGCTACGATTTGCGCGGCTTCAGCGAGAGTGGCGTCAGCGATGGCTTCCTCGACGCTCGCGTTAGGGACTTCAATTGACGTTCCCAGCACATCGACGATAATGCCATCACGAACTTTCACAATCTTCACAGCACAGTGGCCGCCTCCACTGCTAGCCGCGGCGATCACGTCCATATTCCAGTGCTTGGCCACGGAGTCAGCCTGTAGAAGCGCGGCGAGTGAGCCTCGTGAGCCTTGACCGCGCTCAGCTTCTTCTTGCGCCGACACTCGAAGTTCGAGAGCTGCAGAAATTTCGCCTCGATCTTCAAGCATTTGGATCGCATCTTCGTACTTGGCGTCTAAAATAAGCGATGCAACTTCGGAAACAAAATGCCAACGCGCCACAGCTGCGGTTTCTCCGAATCGAGATCGAAACGACACGCCACGCAAATCAAGCGCGCTCTCTAAAATCGCCATCATGCGGTTTGCGGCCTCTCGCGTGGGTAATGTCCACAATCGCGCTCCTTTCGACGCCTCGGCTTGGGCTTCATCTTGAAACTTAGCAACAAAAATTTGTCCAACGCCATTCTTTGACGTGAGCACGATACGCGCCGACTCGGGTCTCGGTGCATCCTTCAATAAAATATTCAGCGCCGGACGTTCTCGCTGGATTAATCGCGCCTCGAGTGCCAACGCATCAGCTTCTCCACCCGGAGTCAACACCGAGTCTAGCGTGCGCGCGGACGCAAGCAGCTTGCGATGACGAGGCGATGACTGAATCAATGCCGGCGCCAAATAATGCGACGTTCTCGACCGCAGATTTTTCGCTTTACCGACGTATAGTACTACTCCAGCCTCGTCGAGCCATCGATAGACGCCAGTTTTTGCGGGCATGTCTTTAGATAATCGACGCAATCGCTCGACGTGCGAAGCGTCTATGCCATACGAGTCGAGTATGTTTTCAGCTCTGAGTTTTTCGTCTTCTTCTACTTTTGCGTCGAGCTTAAGCGCATCACTCGGTTTTGGTCCCGGTCGAACTCCACCGCCTTCGCGGCGCTTGCGCCAGCTCTTCAACGCCTTTTCCACTGCTTCGTCGTCTATGTTGGCGCGTTCGGACGTCAATGCGACGGACTGTTCAACCGCCCACTTTTCTTTCTCGGACTCAATCTCATCCGCCATGACCTCGAACAACGAGAGCGTGGACGTGCTCGAACTCAGTGTCGCCGTCTGCGGCGTCAGATTGTTTGCAACGTTGTGATTATGCTGCTTGATGCGACGACGGTCGACTTCAGCTATGGCTTCTTTCATCGCCGCCGTCATGGAATCAGCAAAAAGCACGCACTCACCGTTTTTGTTTCGAGCGGCGCGGCCCATCATTTGCATCAACGACCTCGCGCTTCGCATGAAGCCCGGTACGTCGGCGTCGAGAATCGCCACGAGTGACACAGATGGCAAATCCAAACCTTCGCGAAGAAGCTGCGCACCGACGATGCAGTCTAGTTGTCCTTGCTGAAGCTTCGAGAGTTTCGTCGCGCGCTGAGGCGCCGTCAATTCTGAGTGTACCCAATCCGCTCGCACGCCGTGAGCGTTGAGATACATGGTCAAGTCCTCCGTGTCCGCCTTCGTCAGCACGCACACGAGCGAGCGCTCACCGATGAGCGCGCGCTCCTTTACGCGCTGTGCCAGCGCCTCGAGTTGGTTCTCCTTGGGGACAATCGTCACCGGCGGGTCCAGCACGCCACTCGGTCGCACGACCATATCCACCATCGAGTCGCTGTCTTTCCCTCCCACCCATTCCGTCTCCTCGTCGCCGGGCGTCGCGCTCACCAGCAGGGCTTGTGGCACTCTCTGCCAGAACTCATCGCCCATGAGTGGTCGATTGTCTAGCGCGGACGGCAGTCGATATCCAGCGCCGACGAGCGCCGTCTTACGACTTCTATCACCGCCGTGCATCGCACGAAGCTGAGGAAGCATCACGTGCGATTCGTCTGCGACGAGAAGCCATTCCCGGCGCACACCGGCGCCGCCTTCAGCCGAGTAGGAAAAATAATCCAGAAGCGTAACCGGCGGTTCTTCTGGCTTCGCACAACGTAAATGTCGGCTGTAATGCTCCGCTCCGGGACACCATCCCAGCTCGCGCAAGAGCGCCAAGTCGGCGTTCGTGCGCTGTTCGAGTCTATCGGCTTCTATCGCGCTCCCTTCGGCTCGAAGGGCCTTCGTCTGGGCGTCGAGCTCGCCTCGTATGGACACCAACGCTCGTTGTAACCGTTCGGCGGGCGTGATGTAGTGCACGCGCGGCCAGATCGTCAGGGTCTGCACCGCGCGCGCGCCTTTGCTATAAACGCAGGACACTATCGTCCCATCGTCGCCTCGAACGCGAATATCCAACGCGCTCTCCAAATACGGAGGCCAAATTTGGATGTCGAAGCAATTCTCGGCGTCTGGCGCCGCACTCCTACGAAACTGCCCGCGCTCGACATCCATGTACGGCATCACGCGCTCGTAGAGCAAATCATCCCGCAACTTATCTTCAACGCCATCGATGCCGTATTTCGACGCCGACGCTCCGACTTCAATCGTCAGCGCCGCGTCCACGTAATCGGTCGGCAATCCCAAACCGTACAAACACGACACGCTCGCGACGACCACCGGCGTCTTTCCCGGTTCCACCAGCGCGCGCGTCGCTCGGTGCCTCAACGCATCTAAATCAGAATCAACCGCGCTCCGTTTCTCCGTGTACCGCCCGTTCGAAAACGACTCCGGAACGTACACGCTAAAATGCGACACGAAGAGCTCCACGCGACGCGTCTCCCCTAAATACGTCCTCAACTCTCGCGCCACCTGCGCGGCGAGCGTCTTATTCGGCACCACAACCAACGTCGGAACATCCATCGCCGCCAAAACATTCGCCACGACGTACGTCTTCCCCGTGCCCGTGGCCCCGCGCAAGCACACGAACCGTCGTCGCTCGTCCCGAAGCATTCGAGCGCACGCCTCGATCGCGCTCCCTTGATCCCCGCTCGGCGCGAACGGCGCGCTCACGCCGTTCATCCTCATCCTTGACATCTCCTTCTCTTTCGTCCGTTTCTCGACATCTCCAAAACTCGTCTCCGTCGTCGTCGTCGTCGTCGTCCTCGCCCGCGTCGCGAACGTTTCCAACGCGACGCGTCGCGCGCCGCGCGCGTTCATCGACGTCATCTTCTTCATTCCTTTGTGTTTCCCGTCGTCACGCGCGCGCGAAGAAGAAACCGAACGCGCCGCTTCGACGCGTCGAGCGCGCATCCATCGATCGCCCGTCCGTCGTTCGCCGAACGATGACTTATCACGGACGATCGCGTGGATTAATCAATCTAATCAATCGTCATCGTGGCGTCATCGAACGACGCGGGCGCGCGCGTCGGTCACGCCGTCGAGTCCGTGACTCGTCGTTGACGACGCGCGTGGACGTCGACGACGGATCGACGTCTACGACGGAGTGGTCGACCGACCGATCGATCGATCGATCGAGTGCGTGAATCGTTGATTCAGAATCACTCGATCGATCAGAGGGATCGATTGATGGTCGGTCGGTCACTCCGTCGGTCGGTCGGTCGGACACTCCGTCGGTTGGTCGGTCGGACACTCCGTCGGTCGGTCGGTCGGTCATATGGTCGGTCGGACACTCCATCGGTCGGTCGACCACTCGATGCGAACTCGATCGGTGTTCGACTTCGGACTCATCGCGCGCCGCGCGTCGCGCCTCGCGCGCGCGTCACTTGAAACGACGGAAACCCCAACGCGCGCGCGTCGCCCGTCGTCCTCGACGCGTCGTCGCCATCGTCGCCGTCACAGCGCGACCACGCACGACGTCAGACGAAATCGCCCGTGCATCATGGCGTGTCGTCGACGAGTCATTGACTCAACGAGTCATTCCCACCTCGACGTCCGTCGTTCGCCACTGAGTCGTTCGCCCCTCGCATTCGCTCGCGCGTTCGCTCGCGCGTTCGATTCCATGGACTCCATTGGATTCGATTCCTCTTTCACGCCCTCGCGCGTGTCGTCGATGAAGCGCTCGGCCGAACGCGAGATGCGTCGGCGCGCGCCGAAGCGCGCGCTCGGGGACGTCTCCCGCGCGAGCGACGACGACGGAGCGCGCGCGACGTCGACGTCGACGTCGCTCCGCGCGCGCGCGGCGCCGAGATTCGATTACGTCATCGCGCGTTCGTTAACTGTTCGACGCGATGGCGGCGTCGCGGGCGTCCTGGCGACGTGCGCGTTTAACCGCGAGCGCTCGGCGACGATGGATGCGTTACGAATGATTCGCGCTCGACGCGAGCGTCGACGCGTTGACGACGACGGGCGCTCGCTTCGTGGCGACGCGCTCGCGAACGTCGATGCGAGTGAGGACGACGACGGAGAGGAGGACGTCGAGGAGGACGACGACGAGTTCGTCGTCGCGAAAGTGCCCCAACGCGGGGTGGTGTTTCTCGTGCGTCAACCGCGAGCGCGGAGGACGACGGCGATAGAGCCGACGACGACGACGGCGATGACGACGGAGGCGACGACGACGGAGACGACGGGTGTGATGACGACGACGACAGAGACGACTCCAGCGACGTTCGATGCGGCGAAGAGGATAAAACGGGCGTGCGCGCGCGCGCGAGCGAGCGCGAGCGCCGGGTCGCGGTTCGTGGAAAAGATGTATCCGGTGAGCGGGACGTTTGAAGCGCGCGACGACGACGGGTGCGAGATCGCGTGCGCGCGCGTGGTGGATGACGCCATCACTCGCGGGTTGACGCGCGCGAAATTGGCGTGCGCGTACACGAGACGAGGACGAAGGTGCGAGGACGATGAAAAAGCGAACGCCGGGGCGAGCGAAAGAGAAGAGTTGCTTCCTCGCGTCGCGCAGGCGATCGCGCGAGCGTGCGCGAAGCGAGGGATCGATGTCGTCGTCGATTTGAAACGACCAAATTTCGTGGTGTTCATCGAAGTGCTGTGTTTCGCGGGAAACGAGCGCGTGGTCGCCGTGGGCGGGTTGCTGGAGGACGACGGCGTGTTCAAAGTGACGTCGGCGAGAATAGCGCCCGCGTCCATCTCCGCGCTGACGCCGAAAGAAACGACGCCGAAATGGATGATCAAAAAAGCCGAACGCGAAGCGAAAGAGCTCGCCGCCCGTCGCCTCGCTCGCGTCGAAAACGACGTCGATGCGAACGAAGAATAATCGCGAGGCGGTCGCCGCGTCGCTCGGTCGCGCGCGACTTGATACTCGCGACGCCGCCGTACTCCCTCGACTCCACCGAGATCACCATCCATCTATCGCCTTCGCCCTCATTCGCGCCTCACATCAATCGCACTATCTCAAACTCAATCTCACGTAAATCGCAAAATCTCAATCCCATGGATGACGCCCGCGACGACGACGTCGACGACGGCTCGCGCTCGCGCTCGCGCTCGTCGCGTCACATCGCGTCACATCGCTTCATGCCGTCTCTCGCCGCCTTGCGCGCGTTCGAGCGCACGACTCTGGCGTCGAACATCCTCGCGTGCGAGCGCGAACTCGCATCCGCGCTCGATGACGTCAAGGAATGGGCGGCGTGCGAAGAGGCGCTGCGCGAGCGCGCGCGCGAGAGCCGCGACGAAGGAATCGAGTTACTCGATCTCGGTTTCGGCGTGAAAGCGCGCGTGAGCGAACATCGACGCGCTCGAGTGTTCGTCGACGTCGGGTGCGGGTTCAAGGTGGAGATGACGAATGAAGAGGGAATGTCGCGGTGCGAGCGCGCGAGACGCGAGGCGGAGGCGGTCGCGCTCGACGCGCGCGAGCGCGTGGAGGATATCTATCGCGCGCGCGAACGATTGCGCCGAGGGATTGAAGAGTTAGAGATGATGATGAATGAACGCGCGAAAGAACGGGCGAGCGCGCGCGCTGGGGCTGGGAAGGGATGAGAGAGAGATTGAGTAGAAATGAGTTGATTACGACGCCGGGCGCGTGTTCGTACGCGAGAAATCAGGAGACGGCGCGCGCGGTCATGGCGTCGATCTCACGAAGTTTCGTTTCGTAATCGCGCATCACGCGCGCGTGGACGCGAGGAGTACAATCCGAGGGCGTCACACACGGCGCGGCGCGAGAGTTGGCGACGAATTCGTCGCGCGCGCGCTCGCGAGCGGCGCGGCGAACGCGCTCGACGGCGTCGAGCGACGCTCGAATCGCGGCTCGCGCCTGGATTTCGCGATCGATGCGCCGACGGAAGGACTCGATCGCGCGCTTCGTGCGCTGTATTTTGCCCCGCGTGCGGTCGAGGTCGCGCTCCATTCGTATCGCGTTCTCCACGAGGTTCTCGAGCTCCGTTCGCGCGCGAGCGAAATCCGCCGTCGCGACGGCGTCGTTCGACGGCGTTCGCGCGCTCGCCTCGCCGCCCACGTTTGTCGTCTCAAACTTTGCGCGCGCGCGCGGTAATCGTAAAGTTTTCTCATTGTTTCGCTTTCTCATCGCAAATCACCGCCTAAAAATGCGCCAAACATCGCCGTCGCCGCCGAGCTCTCGCCGCCGTCGCTCTAAAATTAGCGCTCGCCGTCGCCCGCTCGCTTCGTCGCTTCGCCCAACGCGTCCGTCACGTCTCGGGATTCCTCGCGCGCCTGAACTGCGGCAATCGTTCATTATACGGTAAAATTCCCATCTGTCTCGCCGTCTTAATCGCTCGCGAGATCGCCCGTTGTGCCTTGGCGCTCACGCCTAACTTTCGTTTCGGATACATCTTCCCCGTGTCGCTCACGAACTGCGTCAAGAACCTCGCATCGGTGAACTTCGCCTTCGCCACGAGCTCGCGATCGATCAACCGTCCTCGCATTGGATTTTTCAACGTTTTCCCCGCCACGGTGTGCACGACCGTCTCGACGCGCCCCTCGCGCGGGGCGAGGTCGCTCGGCGAGTACGTCTGCCCGGGGTAGTACAGGCGTTCGCGCGACAGACGCGCGGGGGCGATGAACACGCTCGCGCGCTCGCTCGTCGTCGTCGACGAAGGCAGTGCGTTGGAAAGTCTCGCGTCGACTTCGTCGGCGACGATGGCGCGGTCGACTTGGGGGACGTCGCCGCTCGAGACGCCGGCGTCGGCGGCGTAGGCGCGCGACCCGCGGACGATCGCGTCGAGCTCGACGCGAGTTCTCGACATCGACGGCGATGACGGGTGCGGAGACGCACGGAGAGCTATGGAAATGGTTCGAGCGAAACGGCGGAGGGTCATGGCGAAAAATCGCGCGCGACTGTGGAGACGGGTGAAGGATCGCGATTGCGTCACTTTACAACGGTGGATTTGCTCCGAGGTCGAGCCGGAATCAAGCGGCAGGATTCCAACGGCCTCGCTGATGTCTATTTAGGCTGGAGCCAACTGACTATGGTGTTTCTCGCGGAAGTGAACACGTTCCCAACGTTGGAGGCGGCGGCGGTGTCTAAAAACGCCGGACGCTCCACGCCCGCGGGTTCGGGAAACGGGCGCAAGACGGAGTAATTTGGATTGTACGGACGCTTGCGCTTAGGTGGAGAGACCAAACCGTCGTCGCCCGATCTCGCGTCCTCAAAATTTTCCTGATCTTTGTCCTCGTCGCGGTAGGAACCAGCGAGCTTCTTCGCGGGTTCGTTCTTGGCGTTTGCGTGCTTGGCTTCTTCGACTTGCTCGTTCTCTTCGGCTCTGCGCGCGAGCGCGTCGTTCGCCAAACGCTCTCGTCGAATCTTGTCGATGGCCTCTTCGGTCTCGATCGACAATAAATCTAAGCCCACGGCGAGTTTGAGCTTGTCGCGCACTTGGCGTTGCGTGAAATTCAGCAGCCGCTTGTTGCTCGCGTCCTGAAAACCACGCAACGATCCGATTTTCTGCCCAGTGAAAATCGCGGCTGCAACCGTCATGATGATGAAGACGTTCATGACGTACAATATGAAACTTACACCTGCCATTTGTAAGAACCCCGATGCCGTAGACGTGCATTTTTCATTTCCAACCTCCCCACAACCATTCGCGATGCCCGGCACGGCGAACGCGATGAGTAAGCCCGAGTTGACGAGCGGTGGCAACAACGAGGCTGAAATAGCCACGCCGACGAGCGAATTCACCCCGTCGCTCGTGATGGATGATCCTACGACAACGCCCGACGCCGCGGCGATGACTGCGCCAGATATCAACGTTTCTACTTGCCCTCTCGACGACATCTCCCGCGTCGGTATCGCCGACGCGCCGTAATCGACGGACAAGTCCCCGAACGCGAACCCGATGAGCAACCCGATGGCCGACGTCGCCGCCGCCGCTCGACACTCAGCCAACGCCGACTCCCTAAACAATTCCCAATCTCTAACAGCCAATCCAAACGCCGCGGACAGAATCGGCCCCATCAAAGGCGAAATCAACATCGCGGAAAGCACGACAACCGAAGAATCCGTCAACAGCCCCATGCCGGAAATCACGCTTGCGCACGCGACGTTCAAATAAAACTCCCAACCATCATCGCTCAAATCAATAATCTCATTAAACAACTCCTCCACGCTCTTCGTCGTCGTCGCCCTGACGTACTGAAATTTCCGTTTATCCAATCGCTCTCGATGTTTCAACGTCAACGCGTGCGTCAACCTCCCCGTCCCGTCGCCATCCGCGTTCGCCCTCTCCCGTCGCCTCTCCTCGCTCTCCAGCAGTTTCTTCATCGCCGCGAACTCACTCACTAACTGATTCGGATTCGGTCGCAAACTCGTCGCGTTCAAGCACGTGATCGTCCCGTATTGCACGCCCACGCCCAGTTGCGTCGTCAGCAGATGGACGAGCTCCCCGGCTCGCGCCGCCGTGCACGTCGCGCTCACCTCGACGCAATTCTCGCTCGGCGTGACGACGAGAAACTCCCCGACGTGGTCGCTGTTCCCTATTCCCCCTCCACCCGACGTCAACGCTTCCAGGACGTCATCCTTGTACTCCGCCGGGATGTGAATCTCCAGCTTTCGCAACGACATGACCGCGCGCGCGCTCGCGAGCGATTCCCCCGCCCTCGCGCGCGCGCGCGGAGTGTGAAACGAATGACGTGAATTCGCGTTCGTGCGACTACGTCATCCCCGTTCGTGGACGACCGCGAGCGCGGGCGTCGCGCGATGACGCCTATGAGCTCATCGGGCGTTGACCTCGCGCGCCGCACACGCGAGCTCGCGACGCTCGAGGTCGGGATGAGCGCGCGAAAACGCCCGCGCGCGAATGCGAGGGCGTCGAATGACGCAACGCACGGAGACGGGGCGAACGAGGAAGGAGCGCGGAAACAGCGCGCGGTGACGCGCGCGCGGCGCGGCGCGGCGGCGCGACGACGCGTTCGCGCGCCGAACGAGTGCGGGTCGTGCGTCGATCACCCGTTCTCGTGTCAGAGCGCGATCGATGCGTGTAAGCGTGGACACGCGAATTGCTTCGAGAGGCACGCGAATGGGTGCTTGAAGTCGGAATCGATGATGAATAAGGAACGCGAGGTGACGTATTGGGCGCGAGCGGCGTTGGACGGGTCGTGTACGGAGATTTATGGAATGATGTTGGATTGTGGGTGGAAACCAGGGAAGTGGGAAGTGTTTGAGTTGATGCGAAGGGCGGCGAGATCGTCGTGCGTGGCGGCGATGGCGCGGACGGTGGAGTCGTCGTTTTTTGATTATTATTACGCGTTGGAATTCAAGTTATTTCCAAGTGAGGTGGCGTCCATCGCGCTAGTGTCAGCGAAAGCGAAGGATATCGCGGGTTTGAAGTTCGTTTTGGATGATCTCGTGGGAGTGCTGTATTCAGAACTCTACCAGCCGCGTGAGCTGAGCGCGAAGGTGCCGACGATGGAGGAGTTCAAGCAGCAGATTTGCGACGAGACCCGGTCGGGAGCGTACGACCTGGAAACATGGAACATGCTGTGCTTCGGATTAAGCCAGTCGAATCAACATATTGCGGCGACGAAAGCATTTGTGGGCGTGTGTAACCGTGGCAATACGGAACTTCTTAAGCATTTTTGTGAAAAATTGCTAGTGAACCCGAGCAAAGCGCTTACTTCACGTATCAGGAATCAGGAATTGCGGAGTTTCAGCGCGGACGTTTTCAAGTACCTAAGGACGCACGGCATGAAAATCAAGTTTAGAAAATACGATATGGACTACGCGGTGGAATCGAATGAGGTCGAATTCGTGCGGTTTCTACACGAAGATCACCGTCTTTGCTTCGACCACTATCATTTCACGATTGCGGTTGGCAGCGGAGCTACTGAGTTGCTGCGCTACATGTACGATAGTGCGTCGGAGTCAGCAAAGGCGAAGTTTACCTTTGATCACGAAGACCTGGAAGCCGCTGCAGCGAATGGATTTCACGAGCTTGTGAAATACATGCACGAAGAGCACCACGTGCCGTTGTGTTCGTGCTCGCTGGGTTGCGCTCTTGAAAGTCGCTCATATGAAACCTGCCGGTATTTGATAGAACATCGGGTTCACGTCGATCTCGCCGCTATACACTATGATCTTATGGCAGAGTTTGGCCATACTCTTCTCAATATAGGTTCGAATGGACCTTGCGTTTCGCACTTGAACTGGCAAATTGGAGGAGTTACCGAAATCAAAGAAGTGCGAGCGTTTTACCAATATGTGAAGAACAAGCTTCAAGAGGAGACAAACAAAGAACTTGCGCGCGTCCGCAAGCTTCTCGAGTGCGTCGAGCGATGCTCTGAACGCAACGAAATCAATAACGCCGAGTACATCGAGCTCTGCGCCATGCTCAAGAAACTGCACGAATCTTTTACCACGGGCGCTTCGCAGTGGCGTATCGCAGGGGAATAACCTGCAGTCCGTTTTGACAATGTCCAACGTGTGTAAATGCTCTCTCTCAACTTCTACAGAAGTGCAGAAGTGTACAATTAGATTTACGGCTCGACCGGACATCTAGGTCACGACTATTGTTGACCTGTTTAGCCTTTAGCCTTGCGACGTGAACTTCGTTGACTGCACCGATGATCTCCTCACTTTGTGACCGTTCGAAAATGTCCACCCGCGCCGATGCCTATCTCGACGCGCAAATTGCAAATAACGCCCTCGAACAAGGCGCGCGCGACGCCTACGCGACGATCAAATCCCTTCGCGCACGTCAATTGTGGCACGAGCTCACGCTGGAGTTAGAATCTGTCGTTTCAAACGTAGCCTTCGCGCGCTCGCCGGGAGCCTTGCGCTCGCTCTACGCCGAAGTCATCGTGGACATCGAACACAAGTTTAATCCTTTGAAAGTGGCGCACATCGCGGTCGCCGTGAGCGATACGTACGGCGATCACGTGGAGGCGATGGAGTTCTTAACGAAGACCACGGCGCGTCTGGTGGAGGCTCACGGCGACCGCGCAAACGAACCAAACGTTTACATCGCCGCGCACGTGACCCTACTGAAGCTTGTGGACGGAGATGTGGATTTTGTGAAACGAGCGATCACGGAAGGCGATAAGCAGGCGCTGGAGGCGCTGCGCGCGCCGGACCCGAGCGTGAGCGCGGCGTTTCACTATGTCGCGTCGAGATACTACAAGGTACGCGAGCAGTATGGGGAGTTTTACAAATCTGGGATGTTGTACTTGGCGTATGTGTCGTGCGAGATGTTACCGGCGGAGACTCGTGCGGCACTGAGCGTGGATTTGTGCCTCGCGGCGCTGTTAGGGGAGAACGTGTACAATTTCGCCGAACTGTTGGCGCACCCCATCGTGGAGAGCTTAAGCGACGGACCGTTCATATGGTTGATGGAGGTCGTAAAAGCGTTTAATGAGGGTGATTTGCACGAGTACGACCAATTATGCGTCAAGCACGCGGCGGCGTTGAACGCTCAACCGGCGTTGGTGGCGAATGAGCGCAAGCTGCGTGAGAAGATCACAATTTTGAGCTTGTTGCAAATCATCTTCCATTTGCCCGCCGAGCACCGCGAGATTTCGTTGAGCGATATTGCGGCGAAGACCAAATTGACCAAGGACGGGGTAGAGTATCTGCTAATGAAAGCGCTGAGCGTGCACTTAATCGAAGGGATTATCGACCAAGTTGAGTCAAAGGTGATCATCACGTGGGTGCAACCGCGCGTGTTGCTTCGCTCGCAAATTGCCGAGCTGGCTGGGAGATTAGATGGGTGGATCGAGAAGGTGAGCGCCGTTGAATCGAGCTTACGCGACGAAATTACGGTTTAAAAACATCGTCCCGCTCTGCGCGTAGGAAAACCACGATTTGCTATCACAACACTAAATTTTAGACGCAAGGCGCTCGCCAATTTTACACCATGTCGTATCCGTCAGCGCTCTTCGCGTTGGGATTCGCCATGGGATCTTCGAACGCGCGTTTCTTCATGCGATACGCCTCCATATCTTCCTGCGTCACCTGCTCTTCGTGCGATGCGTTGTAGCCGCGTTTGTTCTTTCGCAGTTGCTCATCGTCGTGTCGCTTCAACGCTTCAACCAACTTTTTCGGATCCAGCTCTACGTCATCCTTGACGTCACCACCCCACAAGTCTTTGCTGGTCTTGGTCGCGAGCAACGAAGCTTTCGAACGCGCTGCGTTGGCTTCGTCAATCGCGCGCTTGTTCTCCACGTTGCTCACCATGAGGCTGGTTGTCTCGTGCGCAGCTTCGATGCCTTGCGCCCCAGTGCAATACGAGGGCTTCACCATCTGCCTACAGCACGCGTAGCCCCACGATCCGTCGCACCAATACGATCCCCAAACCGAGGTGTGATTCTGCAAGTACACATCCTCCTCGTAACAACTCTTTATCACTGGACGTTCGTTACCATTGATGATGCGCCCCGCGCGGTCATATTCGACGTATTGTTCGGTTTGCCCGAGGGCCAGACCGTCTGGCAGCGCCTTGCCTGCGCTCGCATCGCCATACTTATCCATGATGCTCACCTTGTTCTGCGTCGCAAGTTTTTCTTTCTTCTCTTTGAACTGTTTGAACAAAGCCTCGGCCTGCGAAGGCGCGGCTTGGACATGAATGCCGCTCGTGCCCGCCTCCGAAGACTCCCACGCGTGGCGGTTCATGCGCTCAAATTCGACTACTTGTCCATCCAATCTGTGCGCGTTATCGCCGCGGAAAAAGTTATCCGCCGGATCGGCGTTTGGCGTCGGGTTTTCTCGCATCGAACGTGTTTTAGGGTCGTAATACGCCGAGTCCACATCAAGGTTGCGCAAATATTTCGCCGTGTCTTCGCGCAAACGTAAGTTGCGCACGGTCCCCGAGGCGCCTCCCCCAGGAGCGCGCACCGCGCGCTTGATGTTCGTGAAACCCGTCGCGGCGGCATCTGCAACTTTCGCATCGTCGTCATCGCTCGAGCTGTCATCGTCGGAATCATCCCCTTCGCTCACCTCGCCGTCTTTTTTATTCGCCCGTCGAAACGCTCGTTCAAGCTCTTTTTGCTTCGCCAATTTTTGCTTCAACGCATCCGCAGCCTCGTAGCGTTCAACTACTCTGGAATAATCATCCGCATCGAATCCATTATATCGATCGCGTTTACTCTCGAACCCGAGCTTTAAATCCGGTTGCACGTATTCATCCGCCGCGATGTCCTTCGACGACTTCTTCGCGCCGATTTTCCGCGGTCGTTCCATACAATCCTTCCTCTTGTGTGTCATCGCCCCGCAGTTCTCGCACGCCCCTTTACGAAACTTCGTTGCTTTCGTCGTCGTTACCCCTCGTTGGTACCATTCCCGGCTCTCCTCCTCTTTCTTTGGCGCTTTCTGGTGCTTCAGCCCCGGAGCGTCCTGATTCAGGTACCACGGCGCGCTCGCCATGAATTGTGGAATGTGTGGGTTGATCGCGTTCCCATCTTCATCGAGCTCGTGTGGGATTAATCCCGCCTGTGTCATACCGCAAAACATTCCCGTGCGTCAGTCCTTGAGCGGCGTCGTTCGCATTCTACGCTGAAAGCTCGGCGCTTCTCCCCGCGCGAAGCGTTTCATCACCCTTCATCATCTTCATCATCGCACGTTTTCCCCGAACACTTTCACGTTTTCCCGCGCTCGCGTTTCGCTCGCTCGCACTCGACGTACTTTTCTCCCGAGTTCCAACTCGCGCTGTTTCTTCCTCTCATCCCTCGCATTTTTCCCATCCATGGCTTCGCGCGCGCGTCTCGCGACGCGGCAGTGAATGACGCCCATGAATGCGCGCAAACGTGCGTTCATCGACGGTGACTTCGCCGTCGCGGACGACGAACCGTTCGACATAGTGTTCGCTCGCGATTTCGCATCGCAATCCGTGGAGTTGCTCGAGGTGAGCGAGGACATGCTCGCCGAATTGCTCGACGACGATGGGACGATCGAATTCAAAGGCGAAGGCGACGACATCGCGTGCGTATGCACGAAGACGAAGACGTATAAAGTGACGCGCGTTGAGACGAGTAATGAAATATTAATAGTTGGACCACCGATCGAAGGCGAGGAAAAGGATGACGAAGAGTTGACGTCGCGCGCCGGGGAGAGCGAACGGAGCGTCGCGGTGGCGCGAGCGCGAGCGACGTCGCACTTGGATCTCACGGAAATCGCCCCAAAGTTAGGGCGGTTGCGAGAGATGTTGAAACGAGAGGCATACGGCGCGGGTGATGCGGGAGAGACGAGAGCTGGCGATGGCGACGACGGAGAAGGAGGCGACGGACGAGGATTTACGTTTGAAGAGTTGGACAAGCGCGTGCAGGCGAGCGCGGGGGAGATTCTTCGGTGTTTGGAGGATGAACACGCGCTGTGCCTGGATGGAAGGTGGCGCGGAGTGGACCCGGGGTATCGCGCGCACGCGCTGGGGATGTTGGCGGCGACGGCGGGCGGGCTCGGGTGGCCGCTGGGTGCGATTCCCGAACGCCCAGTCGCGGAGGCGCTGGCGAGCGATGGGTTCGCGCCCGAGGTCGTCATGAACACGCTCGAGGCGTTTGGGAGCCCGCGCGAGGACGATTCGTCAGTTTGGGCGTTGGATGAAGAACGAACGAGCCGATTCGTGGGCGAGCGCGTCTTGCGCGACGGCGTCGGCTTGAAGAGTTGGAGACTCGTAGACATGATGAAGAGCTGGCGAGCAGCGATGGATGCCTCCGCTTTGAGCGACTTTGAGGTTAAAGAAGAATACTTGGCTGGTTTAGCGTTGATAGATCGCCCCGAGCGCGCGATGGAGGCGTTCGTGACGACGCTCATCGCGAGCGACTTGCCCAAAGAGCCCGAGGATCGATTCAAAGCGCTCTGGGCGGTTAAACCGCGTTGGTCCATGGCGGAACTTGAACCGTACTTGAAAGGCCAAGCGCGTCCAGGAGAAACAGTCGAGTCGCAGTTGTTGAAGTACACGCGCATCACGCAAGGCGCGACGCCGATGTACTCAAAACGTTAGAAAACGAGCGCTTTTATTTTTGTTACAAATGAAAAATTCAGTGAACCGTACAAACTGTAGGTACTTCAACTCCTTTTACGCGGCGTACGTTTCTTCGAGGTACTGGATGATGTCCGCCGATTCGAACATCGCGATGCCGGTGTTTGGATCTTCGATGTACGGTACTTGGAACATACCGCGCTTGTCAAACAATTCCTGCCTCTTGGGCGAACCGCGTCCGCACGACCTCTGCTTGTACGGAAGTTCCAACTCGTTCAGCACCTCGGCCACGAGAACACAGAATGGCGACGCTTCGTACGCCCAAAACGTAATCGGCTTCATGTTCTCCGGCTTCTTGGACGGGCGATACATCGAACCTTTACCGGCGCGCGCGAGCGACGATAATCCCGCCGCCAAGGGCGTGATCGGCGACGTCAAAAACCCCGAAATCGCATCTTTCCCCGGACCGTACGACTCGTACAAGTACGCGATGATATCATCCGATTCATACATCTTCACCCCGGTATTCTCGTCGATCATGTACGGAAACTGACTCTTCCCACCCTCGCGCGCGACGAACGGACGATACTCTGGCCCGCCTCGCGGCGTCGGATAGTACGTGACGTCCAAATCTAACCCAATCACCGCTTCGCGCACTTTGCGACAGAACGGACACCCTTGAAACTGGTAAATCTTAATCTCCTTCTTCGGTCGCTTGAACTCGCTCACGTTTCCCCGTTCTTCCAAATACCCCCCGCGCGTCTTAAACACCGAGTACGTCCCGTCCTTCGCGTCTTCCCTCTTCGCGCTCGCGACGTATCCGTGCACGACGAGCCCTGAGGTCAAACGAAGCGGGATCGCCGCCGCCGCGCGCGCGACGTCCAGCGCTCGTCCTTCGGGTACTTTGAATCGCGTCGGTGTCGTCGGTGTCCGTAACGTGTACTCTCCTTTCCCATCACCGCGATCATCACCATCATCGTCGTCATCATCTTTCGCGTTGCTCGTCACCCCCCGTCCTCGCCGTTCGCGAAAACGACGCGCACTGCCCGCGTTGACGTTCGCATCGGCTTTCGCGAATCGATGTACGACGCGCACGTTCGCCATTCGTCTCGCTTCGCCGCGCCCGTGAGTGATTTCATGCGCGCGAACGTCCCCATGAGTCGCCATTCGCGCGCGCATGTCTCACCACCCCAGCGCTCGCTCGCGCGACGACGACGAACGAACGCAAAACCCACCGAACGCGAGCGCGATGGAAAAAGAATTACGCGCGCGAGCGCGACGCGTCGTCGCCAGTGGCGATCGCGACGCGCGCTTGGGCTGGTTCGCCGATCTCGATCGCGCCGTCGCTCGATTCGACGGCGACGTGTTCGGGGACATCGCGCGAGGAGACGAGGGAGAGGAGACGGGAGAGGGAGAAACGAGCGACAATGCGAACGATGACGATGAACAGACGGAGAGCAAAGGGTATTTCGCCACGCGCGCGCTCGCGGCGTACGCGCGCGAGCATCGAGGGCGCGTCGCGAATGGTGAGCGAGACGACGAGAGCGACGCGACGAGCGAGAGGCGAGAGGAGTTGAATAAAGCGAGCGATTTGGCGTTCATGACGCGCGTCATGGCGCTGTGCGAACGAGGATCGGCGGAGGCGTTACGAGCG
>Ga0222712_10000964_pt1 | contig 36667 bp, 39 predicted proteins | sample C33_657DmetaG_FD_165043 | JGI IMG/M metagenome (GOLD analysis project Ga0222712, IMG submission 165043) | Estuarine water microbial communities from San Francisco Bay, California, United States - C33_657D | ecosystem: Environmental > Aquatic > Marine > Unclassified | place: USA: California... | reverse complement strand
TTGAGAAGGGGTCCGCCGTACACCTCTACCTGAAGTTGTTGCCAGTTTAGAGTTTGCGTATCAGGGTTCGGTTTGATGTGTAATCCAGGCGAGTCCGTATGCGCGCCAACGATACGAATTCCATTCGCAGCAATTGAATTCGCGTTTTTCCAGACAATGATCGTTCCGCCAGATGAAACAAAACCACTTCGCAGATGTTTGGTTGTGAATTCGGAATCTAATGTGACCTGGTCGATTCCACTGTTGCGCAAAATTGATGCGACTCTGTCAACTACATGATGAGCGGTTGGACAAGCATCAATGTGTTCGAGGAAGTTGCTGATCACGGCTGCTGGCTAATTCCTGAAAGTGAAACCTTCTGACCGAAGAACGTGCAGGTGGTTTCAAATGGTGTGCCAGCCTGTGTTTGCTCGTTGGCTGTTGCGATACATGCATTAACTGCATCGCGCTGCGTGAAAGCCAGAACGCCAATTCCTACACAGATAATGAGCAGGAGCAATTTGGAAACGATCGACTTTGCAAACTTCAGCACAAGAAGCAACCCGATGAATGAACCGCCCATAGCGATTAGGGAGTAATTCTTCACACTGTCTGCATTAAATGAAAGTGCAATCATGAGTCCATTCTGCCAGTAAAACCCGTAATGGAACCACATCTCGTATACGGTTAGCCCATGAGTTCATCTGTAAATGTTTCAGGTACCGGGCCACCAAATGTTGTGCTTCCTGGTGTAGACAACAGCATGCAGGCCGCATTAGATGCAGCCCTTGGTTCACCTGAGCGCGACAGGCGAGACGCAGTTGCACGAGTTGTTGCGCAGCACCCGCGCTACCTTGCTGCTTGGGCGGCACTTGGTGATGTGGCTAGAGATACCGTCGAAAGTTATATGGCTTATCGGGTTGGCTACCACCGTGGACTTGATGCACTTCGACAGAACGGTTGGAAGGGAAGCGGTTATGTTCGCTGGTCTGCTGTTTCAAACCATGGCTTTCTCAACTGTTTAGACGGACTCGCGCGTACCGCTGCATTGATTGGTGAGACCGATGAAGCAACAAGGTGTGCTCAGTTTCTCTTGCAATGTGATCCGAACGGCAAGCCATAAATCAGTTGATGAAGCAGTCAGTTTCTGGGTTTGTTTTCAGTGGCGGTCAGAGTTCGCGATTCGGTGCAAACAAAATGTTTCATCCCATAGACGGAAAACCAATGGGTTTGGTTGTGTTCGACAACCTCAAGTCGGCGATTCAGGCGGACACGTTTTTTGTCGGGCCGGAAATTGATCATGCAGATTTTTCAACCGCTCCACGTGTGTTTGGTAGTCGTGAAGGACAAGGGCCTCTTGGCGCGATCTGCGATGTTCTTGAAACAGCAAAAACCGATTTTGTCGTGCTTGCACCATGCGACACGCCATATTTTTTAGCTGAGCAGTTTCGAACTCTGGCAGAGTCCTCAGACAAAGGCAGCGTTGTCGTGTCTGCCGATGTCGATAGCCCACATCTTCGTCACTGGCTGTTGAGTTGCTGGAATGTTTCACTAACACGAGACCACATGATCAGCGCTTATGAAGCTGGCGAACGAGCAATCCATAAGGCGGTCGCAGGATTGCCTATTTTCGAACGGTATTTCTCTGTTCTACAACTGACGAATATCAATAGGCCGACTGACGCACAATAGGATGTGACGAATGATTGCTGAAATCTCTATTGCAGAGTTCGAACCACATGTTGCTTCCGGCTCACTTGTCATCGACGTTCGAGAGACCGACGAGTTCGTATCTGGTCATGTTCCGAATGCCATTTCCATACCGTTGTCAAGCCTTCCAGATCGTATTGACGAATTTCGACACGAAGGAACTGTCTATGTGATTTGCCATTCTGGTGGGCGCAGTATGCGCGCATGTCAGTACTTGGCAGATTTCGACATCGACAACCTTGTGAACATTGCAGGCGGGACATCGGGTTGGATCGCTTCTGGCAATGCTGTTGTCACCGGCGTATAGGCCAGAACAATAATGATGTGGATTGATGACGATTCGTCGTTAGATGCGCTCATTGATCAAGCCGTTGCTTCCGATCGATACGCACTCGACACCGAGTTCCATCGAGAGAAGACCTACTACCCAAAACTTGCTCTGCTCCAGATTCGTGTCGGAGATGTGACGGCGCTAGTTGATCCACTAGCGATCAACACACAATCACTTGGCCGTTTGTTCGCTGCAGATTCGCTATGCATCATTCATGCTGCGCAACAAGATCTCGAAGTACTTCAACATGCATCGGGGTCTGTCCCAAAACGCATTTTTGACACTCAACTGTCATCTGGCTTCATTGGGATGTCGACGCCGTCTCTGGCTTCGTTGGTACAGAACGAGTTGAAGATATCGCTGCCAAAAGGTGACCGGCTGACAGATTGGTTGCGCAGACCACTGACTGCAGATCAACAAAAGTATGCAGCAAGTGATGTGGACTACCTGTTCGTGCTCCACGACAGCATCATGGCGCGTTTGAACGAATTGGGACGGGCATCGTGGGCTGCAGAGGCTTGCGAAGAGTTACGAACCCGTCCAAATGGACCTCAAGATCCGTCGGAATCGTGGCTTCGAATTAAAGAAGTGCGCACATTGAAGCCAGCGTCACGCGGAGTTGCTCAATCTGTTGCTGAGTGGAGAGAGCGAAAGGCCATGCACCATGACATGCCTCCGCGTCGTGTGCTATCAGATATTGCTCTGCTCGGAATTGCTCATGCAATGCCACGAACGGTTGCAGATTTGTCTCTAATTCGCGGTCTTGAAAGCCGACAAATTGGTGGACAGATTGGTCAGGAAATTGTTGACGCAGTTGCACTTGGTCGCGATGTTGAGGCAAAGATTCCTCATTCAGACCATGACGACGTGGACAAAGAGTTTCGTCCTGCCATGAGCCTGATTGCTGCCTGGATAGGAGAGCTCGCTCGTGAGCATCATGTTGATGCAACCTTGTTGGGCACTCGCCAGGACATTATGGACCTCTTGCGCAAATCTGCAAACTCGCGGTTATCCACAGGCTGGCGTGCAGAGATCGTTGGTCGCGACATTGAAAAGATTCTCACGGGTGAAGCGGGGCTCAGTTTTGATGGGCGAGGACGCTTGCGACTTTTGCCAACAACCTTGCAATAATGCCCATTTTGAGCCATTTCAACGGCTAGAGTCATCTGCGATGTTTATTCAATAGGCGGCTACCGAAGCGGTAGTCGTCCGAGCAAAGTTCGGAGCCCCTACCGTGAAGAAGGGTCGTCATCGTCGCTTTGAAGAAGCGCGCAGATTGAAGCAATCAGGGCCTACGGCCGAGGATTTGGGTTTTGGTGGTCGTTCGCGTTCGCCGCAGTCCGAAGAAGATGAGTATGCAGCCATAGCCGAGCGCTATGGAGTGCGATTCGATGAAGACGACGAAGAAAGCGAAGAGGAAGAGATTTAAATAAGCCAATCCCGGCTTTTTCACATCACCCCCAACAAATGACACAACAATCTAGCAATTTACGCAATATCGCCCTAGTGGCGCACGTAGACCATGGCAAAACCACTCTTGTAGATGCGCTCTTGAGGAGCACAGGAACCTTCGCTGCACACTCTGCGGTTGTCGATCGAGTCATGGATAATGACGATCAAGAGCGCGAGCGCGGAATCACCATTTTGGCCAAAGCAGCTCAAATTGAGTGGAAGGGAACCAAGATCAACTTGGTCGACACACCTGGTCACGCTGACTTCGGAGGTGAAGTTGAGCGAGCACTCGCATTGGTTGACGGAATTTTGTTGCTCGTAGACGCTGCAGAAGGTCCTCTTCCGCAAACGCGTTACGTGTTGTCAAAGGCTCTTTCACTCGACCTTCCGGTGATTCTGGTGATCAACAAAGTTGATCGTCAAGACGAGCGTAAGGAGGAAGTGCTTCTCGAGGTTGAGCAATTATTCCTCGATCTCGCACACGCTGATCACCATCTTTCATTCCCTGTGTATTCCGCCGTTGCCCGTGAAAGTCGTGCGATGAAGGGCCTTGGCATGCCGCCAATGGACACCGATTTAAGTCCTTTGCTCGATGCAATCGTTGAGCACATTCCTGCGCCGAAGAATGATGCAAGTGCGCCGTTGCAGGCAATGGTGACCAACTTGGATGCCTCCGACTACCTCGGACGTTTGGCGATCGGTCGTGTTATCTCTGGAGTGTTGCGAAAGGGAGAAAACGTCGCTGTTTGCCAAAAGCCAACCGAGACAAATGCCGCCCCAGTGTTGAAGCGCAAGCTCAGCAGCCTGTTTCAGTTCTCGGGTATTGAACGGTCTGATGCAACTGAGATTGTTGCTGGAGACTTGTTCATTTTGTCGGGTATTGAAGAAGTCGAAGTTGGCGACACCATTGCGTCTGTTGACAATCCTGTTGCCCTTCCGCGACTTGAAGTTGACGAGCCCGTGCTTCGCATGAGCTTTGGAGTGAACACGTCACCATACGCAGGACGCGATGGTAAATATCTCACCAGTCGCCACCTTCGTGATCGCTTGAACAAAGAAATTCTTGGCAACGTGAGTATCAAAATCTCAAACACGGAAGTTGCCGAAGTAATGGAAGTGGCCGGTCGCGGAGAGTTGCAACTTGCAGTACTCATCGAGAACATGCGCCGTGAGGGTTTCGAGTTGCAAGTGAGTCGTCCTGAAGTAATCACCAAAGAAATAGACGGCAAGCGTCAAGAGCCGCTCGAATCAGGTACATGTGACGTGCCAGACGAATACGTCGGTGCAATCACTCAGGCACTTGCTCCTCGCAAGGGTCGCATCACCGATCTTCGTCCAGGAGATCCTGGTCGCACCATCGTGAGTTTTGAGGCACCTTCACGGGGCCTTATTGGCTTCCGTTCATTGTTGCTTACCGTTACTCGCGGAACAGCACTGTTACACCAAAGCCTCGCAGGCTGGATGCCTTGGTGTGGAGAACTTCCGCACCGTTTGGGTGGCGCGATGATCGCTGACCGTATGGGTACAACGACTGCATATGCACTCGACAACTTGCAACTTCGTGGAACGCTGTTCGTTTCACCTGGTGATGACACCTACGAAGGAATGGTTGTAGGGGAGAACGCGCGTGAAGACGAAATGGTCGTTAATGCTGTCCGGGCGAAAGAAAAGACCAACATTCGTACGCACAGTCACGACGATGGTCCGAAGCTGGCTACTCCTGTGACTCACACACTGGAAACGGCTATCGAATGGATCGGCGACGACGAACTCGTAGAAGTTACGCCACGCTTCATTCGTATTCGCAAGCGATATCTCACGCTTGAGGATCGCCGTAGGTACTCGAAAAAATCGGGTAACTAACCCTTCGCTTTTTTCATCTTCGGATGCGCAACCGCTACCGAATTGTCTCGCGACAAGGTGTCAACAATCATTTTGTAGATGGCTGGACCAACGAGTTCTGTCAACTCATCCTTGAGGTACTCGTAAACAGGGTTCTTACCGACGAACGCCTTTGAGTCATCGGTACACCACCAATGGAAGTCGTGGCCGCCCTCGCCCCAATCACGTCGTTTCCATTCACGAACGAATGACACAACATGCCCGTCATCTTCTGTGAATTCTTCAAGCCGTAACGGAACCTGCCAGCAGACATCAGGCTTCCAGTCCATAGGACGCTCACCGGCTTCAAGTGCAGCAATGTGAAATGCGCATCCAAGACCACCTTCGAAATCTGCGTCGTTGTGAAAGATGCACACGCCATTTACCTTGCGTGTCACGTCGGCTCCATCGCGTTCTTTGCCAAGCCACTTTCCGTTTTTGCCGCGCTCCATGTTCTGCCAATGTTCTGGCTTCAAACGAGCAACTGATCGTTTGACAGAAGCGAGATCTTTCTTGTCAATGAAGTGTGCTCCGTAACTGCAACAACCGTGCTGCAACTTCGTAGCGTCATCATCGAGCACTCCCTTGCATCCTGAACCATAAATGCAGGTCCAATTTGATTTCAGGTATGTGGCGTCAATCATCCAGGTCTGGTCCGAATTCGGATCAGAGAAGCTGACATATTCATGGAGGTCTTTAGGCTTTGGCACGAGCGATAACGATAGACGAAGTACAGTTTCGATGTGGCATCCGTGGAAGAAATCGTAAGCAACCTACAAAGCGTCTCTGAAGACCTCGCCGACAAGGCACTCGATGCCCTTAAAGAGGCTCATCGAGCCGGTGAAGCAAAGCGTCCTGAGCTCGAGCGTCAACTCACACAAGCCCGCAGGGCAGTGGAGAAGGCAATTGGTGTGCTCAGCCGGCTTGATTGATTCGGTTAATTACGTCGCGCAGACCACCTAGATCGTTGCGAACAAATTCAAACCTCAATCTGGCCTTATCAAGGTTGTCAGCGCTCTGGATTTCTTGTGACGTTGGTTCACACATTTCAAATTCTCCCTGTTTGCACAGGTAACCAAACTCGGCGTTCAGCGCCTCAAGATCGGATCCACTGATCTGATGGTTCATTCGAATGATGAGGTACTTGCCAACAAACCGAACTGAATGGAAGACTTTGTAGAAATCGATGATCTCCTTGACCGCGTCGCCAGTTGTTTCGCACACTCGGTACAGCGAAAGGTCAGATGCCGAGATCAATCCACGTGGCAAGAGTTGAGCTTGAATGAACTCATCCATCGTTCGCCAAAAATGATCGCCAGGAAGATCGAGTAGCACCGTTGGCGCTATGGCGCCGCGACCGGTTTGCATCAAGGTAAGAAGTTCGAAGGTTTCGTCCAACGTGCCAAATCCACCAGGCATACAAATGAATGCCTGCGAGTCCTTCATGAGCATCAGTTTGCGCGTGAAGAAATACCGCATTTCAACGAACTTGCCGTCGCCAGCGATGATTGGGTTAGCACTTGCTTCAAAAGGCAATCGAATGGACACGCCAATGGATTGATCGCGGCCAGCGCCAACCATTCCTGCTTCCATAATTCCTGGGCCTGCACCCGTGACCACCATCCACCCCTGTGCTGCTAACTCCGCAGCAACATTCTGCGTATGCAAATAGAGAGGATCATCTTTCTTGGTACGTGCTGAACCGAAAATGGTCACTTTCTTGCGATTGGCATAAGGATCAAACATTGCAAAGGCTTCGCGCATTTCCTTCAAAGCCGAAGACGCGATCTTCAGATCAAGTGTTGAAGTGCTGTCTGTGCCCAGTCCGAGCGCGGTGATGATCATGTGAGTCACATAATCGGTGTCGTGCTTGCCACCAAACTCATTGACGAGATCGGCGACTGCTTGTTCTACATTTTTACCCGCCACAGGTCACTTACTTCCGCTTGGCTTCTAGAACCGCAAGCAACTCGTTGAAACTTTGTTGAAACGAGAGCACACCATCGTGTTCTAGTTGCTGAGCAACAGAGGTCATATCGATGCCAAGACGACTCAGGTCATCTAATACCTTGCGCGCTCCATCCACATTGCTCGTGATCGTTTCTGCAATGGATCCATGGTCGCTGAACGCATCCATGGTTGCATCGGGCAGTGTGTTGACTGAATGCGGTCCAATCAGTTCGTCAACGTACATGGTGTCTGGGTAGTCAGGGTTCTTTGTGCTCGTAGACGCCCACAGCGGACGTTGCACTTGAGCGCCAAGTTTCGCAAGCGAACGCCAAGCTTCTCCGCTAAAGGTCTGTTCAAACATTTCATAAGCAATCTTCGCCTGAGCGATGGCAGCCTTACCGCGAAGATCAAGAGCATCTTGAGTGCAAATGGCATCCAGACGCTTGTCAACTTCTGAATCGACCCGGGAGATGAAAAAACTCGCAACCGAAGCAACTTCCTGAACTTTGCTCGGATTCGTCTTGCCGAGCCTCTGCAAACCGCGAATATATGCATCCATGACCTCTTGATAACGATCAAGCCCAAAAATGAGTGTGACGTTGACGTTGATTCCACGACTGATGATCTCTTCTATCGCGGGAATGCACACTTTCGTTGCAGGCACCTTGATCATCACGTTAGGACGTGCAATGCGATCTTGCAGTTCTTGAGCAGCCGCGACAGTACCGTCCATATCCTGGGCGAGGCCAGGGGACACTTCAACGCTGACGTATCCATCAAGGCCCGAAGATGAGACATACAACGGTCCGAAAATATCTAGAGCACCAATGATGTCTGAAACCACTAACTCCCAATACGTCTCTTCTGTCGTGAGGCCACGTTGCACGGATTTGAAAAATTGATCGTCATAGAGCGCCGAACCCTGGATCGCTTTTTGGAAAATAGTCGGATTAGACGTCAACCCTCTAATACCGGAGGCCAACACACGAGCAAAATCTCCGTTGACGATGTACTCACGCTTGAGATTGTCGAGCCACGGGCTCTGACCAGTCACGGTGAACAGATCAGTGAGTCGATTACCCGACATCTGACTACTTCGACTTACTCAAGGCAACACGCGCTTGCTCTGCCACGTTTTCTACAGATATTCCAAGGTTCTTCAACACGGTTGAACCAGGAGCGCTTGCACCAAATCGATCAATGCCAACACTCACGTCTGCATATTGCGACCATCCAAATGTCACTCCTGCTTCGACCGAAACGACAGGAACATTCGGAGGAAATACTGATGTGCGATATTGCGCAGGTTGCTGTTCGAAACGATCAAAACTTGGCATAGAAACAACGTTGACTTTTGTGCCCGACTCCGACAACAACTTCGCGGCACCGACGCAAACTGAAACTTCGCTACCGGTGCCAACCAAAATGAGATCAGGATTAGGAGTTGCACTGATCGTTTCAGCTCCAAAACGCACGGCATCTCCATCTGTCGTCATTGGCAATGATTGACGACTGAGCACGAGCGCTGTTGGACCGTCGTACGTGAGCGCACATTCCCAAGCAACTTTGGTTTCATTTGAGTCGGCAGGACGAATTACTTGCAGACCTGGAATCACTCGCAGACTTGCAAGATGCTCAATCGGTTGATGAGTTGGTCCATCTTCGCCAACACCGACCGAGTCATGAGTGAATACGAAGATGACGCGAGCTTTGCTGAGTGCTGCAAGTCGTATTGCCGGACGCATGTAGTCGGCGAAGACGAAGAATGTTCCGCCGACTGGAACGGTCCCGCCGTGGAGCGCCATTCCAACCATTGCTGCACCCATCGCATGCTCGCGGATACCGAAGTACACCTGTTGACCAGTTGGAAGCTGTTTGGACTGTGCGCCAACTGACTTCACTTTCACACCAGTGTTTCCCGTGAGATCTGCTGAGCCAATCAACAATCCTGGGAGCACAGAAGCGCTGGCTTCAATGCACTGTTGAATTGCTTGCCTTGTTGCCAAAGTTGAATCAGCAGCAAATGTTGGCATTGAACTGGAGATCGCTTCACCGCTGGGCTCAACCCAACACTGTTCGAAACCATGTTTGCCTTCTGCGTGAGCGATAGCGGTGTCGTAAGCGCCGAGCAATGCTGAACCCCTGTTCAACGCATGCGCACGATACTGAGACACCACTTCAGATGGTGCCCAAAATGGCTCGTCTGGAATTCCCATCACTGCTTTTGTCTTCGATACATGCTCTGCATTGAAGGGATTGCCGTGTGCTTCATGAACATCAGTGAAATCCGGGGATGGATAGCCAATGTGAGTTTTCAAAATGCACAGCGTCGGCTGGCCCGCGTGGCTGCGTGCATTGTTGAGCATCTTTTCTAGGGCGTCGAGATCTTCTCCGATTTCACCTGCGTGAATGACATTCCAGCCGTAACTAGAGAAACGTTTTGCAACGTCGTCTGAGCAGGTGAGCGTGGTACTTCCGTCGATGGTGATTCCGTTGTCATCAAAAATGCACACCAAACGATCTAAGCCAAGATGTCCAGCCAATGAGGCTGCCTCGTGGCTTACGCCTTCCATGAAACAACCATCGCCAGCAAGTACGTACGTGTGGTGGTCCATCACATCTGCGCCGAAGCGTTCGCGAAGATTTCTCTCAGCAATTGCCATGCCTACCGCGTTTGCAAAACCCTGACCTAACGGACCTGTCGTTACTTCAACACCATTTGTATGCCCAACCTCAGGGTGACCCGGCGTTTGTGAGTCCCATTGACGAAAAGCTTTGATGTCGTCAAGTTCTAAACCGTAACCATTGAGATACAACATGGCGTACTGCAAAATTGACGCATGTCCATTTGACAAGATAAATCGATCGCGATTTTTCCAGCCCGAATTCTGCGGAGCATGACGTAAAACTCTGCTGTAGAGAACATGGGCGAGAGGTGCCAGTGCCATTGCGGTGCCTTGATGGCCGCTCTTTGCATACAACGGTGCATCCATTGCCAAACCGCGGATGAGAGCAATTGCTTTGCCGTCTATTTCAGGAGATAACGATGCAGAAGAAGGCACGGCGAGACTGTAGTTCCGATTACGCAACCGGCGGAAGCAATGTGAGCGGAACTATCGACCACGGCCCAAGATCTACTCGGCAATGGGCAAAAATTTGACCAAGTTCGTGAAGTTCAATCTCACCCCGAACTAACCGGTAGGTGAACTTGCCTGGTTCGACGGAAAATGGGCTGACGTTGCGGGCTAGCTGCTCAGAATCTTCTTCAATTCCTTTGCGAAACACCACCTCAAACACGCCATTACCTGCATGGCCAACTGGGCAGAAGATCAATGCCATTAAATGTGGATCTATGGTGACGGGCGGCAACGAGGGGGCTGCAAGCGAAAAATAGATTCCGGTGATGTCAATACGCGAGGAAGGCCCAGGAGCCTGTCTCATTTCAAAAGAATCAATGAACACTGTCGACACGATGTGCACGCGACAAGGGTAGTGCCTGCTCGCCGGTCAACTATTGTTTAATTCCGTGGCACTTCCGACATTGCTCTCTGAAGTCGCATCCAAACAATTGCTCCTGCCTTTTGGAGTCCCATTCGCACAAGAGCGGGTTTGTTCTACGGTCGAGCAAGCGGTGGAGGCAGCAGGAGTAATTGGCTTCCCGGTGGTCATCAAGCTTTCGGGCGACAATATTGCCCACAAGACGGAACGAGGCCTTGTTCGTCTGAATGTTGCAGATCCCGATAGCGCAAAACGGGCATGCAGTGATTTACTCGCTCGTGTCACCGATGCAGACGGCGAAGTTGCCTTTCTTGTTGCCGAAATGGTGAAGGGTGATAGGGAGTTGATCGTCGGAGTGATCAACGACCCTCAGTTCGGTTACATGGTTGCTCTCGGCATTGGCGGTGTATTCGCCGAGGCCATTGATGATGTGGTGCTTCGCCCGCTTCCTCTCACTGTCGACCAAGCCATGGACATGATTGACGATGTAAAACACCAGTCGATACTTGGACCTTTTCGTGGCATGCAACCGATAAATCGGTCGCAGCTTGCCGCCGTGTTGGCAAGCATGAGCCAAGTGTGCGCATCTCATCCTGAAATCGATTCCCTCGACATCAATCCGCTTATTGCGCGAAGTGATGGCTCGCTTGTTGCAGTGGATGCACTTGTTGGAGTTGGTCGTATTCACGATCAAACCTCGAAAGCGCCTGCAAGTGCCTTCGTACCGACTTCCAAGCATTTTGATGCTCTGTTCAATCCGAGAGCAATCGTTGTTATTGGGGCTTCGAGTCATCCGGGGAAGTTCGGGTTTGTTTCGTTGCACAATGCTTTGGCAAATAAGTTTGCGGGTGGCGTCTATGCGACGAATTTGCAACGGGAGAATATTCTTGGTGTACAAACGGTTTCTGATTTGTCAGAGTTGCCAGTCGGAGAAATTGACCTTGCGTTCTTTTGTACACCAGCAAGTTCGAACGAAGCGCTGCTGAAGCAATGTGCACAATTGGGAATATCTAGCGCATTCATTGCCAGTGCCGGATATCGCGAATCTGGGGAATCAGGTGAAGTTGCTGAAGCGTCGCTTCTCTCGCTTGCGAATTCACTTGGGATGCTCATTGCTGGACCTAATGGTCAGGGTGTTGTCAGCACACCAGCATCTCTGTGTCTGCAGATCGTTGCGCCGTACCCTCCTCAGGGTGGCATCTCTGTTGCCTCACAAAGTGGCAATTTCGTTTCGAGCTTTCTGAATTACTCGCGGCAATCCGGTGTCGGAATTGCGCGTGCTATTTCTGCAGGCAATGCAACACAGATCAGCGTCGAAAATTTCCTTGACTTTTTCGCTAAGGATGTCGAAACCAAAGTTGCCCTTACCTACATCGAAAACGTCGGTGATGGTGAGTCTCTGTTGAAATCAATGAAGAACATCACAGCAGTGAAGCCACTTGTGGTGTTGAAAGGTGGGGCAACAGCTGCAGGGTCAAAGGCTGCGCAAAGCCACACTGGCGCAATGGCGAGTAACGACAGAGTGTTTCTTGGTGCCACACGCTCGTCAGGTGCGATCAAAGTTTCGTCAGTTGAAGAAGCTTTCGACACTGCAGCAACATTTGCTACACAGCCTCTGCCTCGCGGTAAACGAGTTGCCGTTCTCACAACCGTTGGAGGTTGGGGAGTAGTAACCGCTGACGCAATCGCGCGGGACGGTGTTTTAGACCTTGTTGATTTATCCGACGATCTCATGTCGAAACTTTCGGCTCTCTTGCCACCGCGTTGGAGTCGCAATAATCCAATCGACTGTGCCGGTGGGGAAACTCGCGACACCGTCACCGAGATCATGGACATAGTTGCTGCTCACGATTCCATTGACGCCGTCATTTTTTTAGGCATCGGTATTCAAAGCAACCAAGCAAAGATGATGCGAAGTGGTGGTTTTTACCCAGACCACGGGCTGGAACGAATCGTTTCGTATCATGAGAAACAAGATGAACGCTATGCATTAACCGCTCGAGAGGTTGCAAGTAAATACGGTAAGCCGATTCTTATCGCTACCGAACTTGCAGTGGCCGATCCAGAAAATGCTGGCCCTGCGGCTGTGCGTGAATCTGGGGCATATTGCTATCCAACCGGGGCACGGGCTGCTTCGAGCCTCGCTCATCTTTATGAATACGCGAAGTATCGAGGAATCGCACAGTGAATCAACCCGACGATTCAAACAGCATCCAACGTGCACGCAAGAAAGTAAAGGTTGGTTCTGCTCGAGTTGTTAGTTCACTGTTGGCTTCTGTAACTCTTGTCGGTGCCGTATCTCTTGGTGTGTCATGGAAACTGGTTGATGGTGTTGCGCAATCAGTAACTCCGATCGCAAGTAGTACGGAATTGAAATCCCTTTCCGCACCGATCATCAATGCCCGCCGTAATCCGCAAACTCTTTCGCAAGATGTTCGATTCAGAACGTTGCGTTCACAATTGACTGCATTGGGAAATCGACTACCGACTGATTCATGCCTCATTGTTGACATTGAAGGCCAGCGCATCATCAGCGTGAATGCAGATGCTTCTCTTCTCCCTGCCAGCAATATGAAACTTGTTGTAGCAATGGTTGCCCTTGATGTGCTCACGCCTGAGTTCGTTTTCAGTACTTCCTTAGTTGGCAAAGTAAACGGAAATGCCATTGAAGGCGATGCGTATCTCATCGGTGGAGGTGATCCGCTACTTGTCACTGGAAACTATCCAGTGACAGAGCCTTACCCGACATTTAATTTCACTCGTTTCGAAAACCTCTTTGATGCACTTCGCTCGCAAGGCATCACTCAAATTCGAGGGTCTATCGTTGGCGACGAATCACGTTACGACGCTGAACGTTTTTCGCCATCATTGGGACTTGGCATTAAAGGAACCGAGGTTGGACCGCTTGGAGCCCTCATGGTCAATGATGGTGTGATCACAGGTAATCCAATCAAGCCAGATAATCCTGCGCTCGGTGCTGCAACCGAATTTACGAACACGTTGCAGAACAATGGAATCTCAGTAACAGGAACACCCAAGGTTGGAACAGCACCGCAGGATCTTTCTGTTATCGCCAAGATTAATTCGTTGCCGCTATCTGACATTGTTGCTGAGATGTTGACCAATAGTGACAACAACACAGCTGAATTGCTGGTGAAGGAACTTGGTTTTGCAACGACTGGCGTCGGCTCTCGCGAAGCAGGTTTGGAAGTGATGAAGGCGAAACTGGTGGAGTGGGGAATTCCATTAGATGCGTTGACATTCGTAGATGGATCAGGCCTTGATCGTGGCAATCGACTGTCGTGCAGTTCACTGAGTGCACTGCTTGCCAAAGACGGAGGGTTCGGTCCTACCGGACTCGGTCTGGCAATCGCCGGACAAACGGGAACGCTTCGCGATGTACTCGGAGATTCCCTCGGTGCAGGAAAGCTTCGCGGTAAGACAGGAACCTTGACAGGTGCTAAATCGTTGTCGGGTTTCGTTCCCTACGCGGCTGATCAGGCATCATCTTTCTCGCTCATCATCAATGGTGCCAATGCCTCAAATCAAACCACGTATAGACCTATTTGGAACGCCCTTTCCGATGCTCTTGGCGGGTTTTCAGGTAGCCCGTCTGCGAGCGAGCTCGCACCGAAATAGCCCCTGTGCTGGTTGAATGAATGGGTGCTTTCATTCCCATCCGGTTCGTCACTAACTGAATTGGTTGATCTTGTTCGCGCGTATGCGAAACAGGAAACCATCGGCGAGCTTCGTGGTACTGGTCGCTGGTTGGCGTGGGGTGCTGTCGGTGGTATTTCCATTCTTCTCGGACTCCTGTTCACGTTGGTCGGAGTACTCCGTTTATTGCAGTCAACGGTCTTTGATGGTTCAACGTCATTCAGTTGGGTTCCGTACTTCATCGTCCTTGGATTAGCACTTGCGCTAATTGTTTTTTCGCAGTCCAGAATTAGCAAACCATTCCTCAATAGTGGTGAGCACTAACCATGTCGCAACCCCAGCCAAAGATCACCCGAGATGATCTTGAACAAAAGTTCAAGTCTCTTCAAGACGATATTCAAGGCACCACTGAGCGCAATAAAACTTCCATTGCTACTTATGCGGCAATTGCTGGTGGGGTAGTTGTCATTCTCGCTTACGCATTTGGGCGGAGAAGTGGAAGAAAGCGTCGCAGTGTTCTCGAAATCCGACGCTAAAAAGCAAGTCGCTCAACCGAATACAACCTCGGTTCGGGATTCGTTGTGGTGGATTCCGATTCTCTGGCGTGCATTGAAGTGGTTGCGCAAACGCAATCGCAAACAAAGCGTCACAACCGTTCGGCTACGCAAGGATGAAGAAGTCATCATCCGGAAGAAAGAATCGCCACAATGACTACCCGCACTTTTCAATTTGGCGAAAGAGTTCTGATTATCGACAGCAAAAAGCGTCGGTACCTTGCAACTCTGTCCGAGAAGGGCGAGTTTCATAGTCATTCTGGCGTCATAACGCATGCACAAATTGTTGGCCTTGAGGAAGGCGCTTTGATCGCAAATTCGAAAGGATCCAGTTATTCGATCCTGCGACCAACATTGGAGGACTTTGTCCTTGAAATGCCGCGTGGAGCGCAGGTGATTTATCCGAAAGATCTCGCACCAATTTGCATGATCGCCGACATTGGTCCAGGAATGCGAGTCTTTGAAACTGGTGTGGGAAGCGGAGCGCTTTCCATGACCATGCTGCGGTACGGAGCGCACATTACGGGTTACGAATTGAGAGAGGATTTTGCCAATCGTGCGCAATCTAATGTTCGTTCGTTCTTGGGCGAGGCCGCTCTAGATCGTTACGACGTTCAGATTAGAGATGCATACGAGGGCATTGATGGTCAGGATTTCGATCGAGTGGTACTCGATTTACCTGAACCATGGAATGTGGTTCCACATGCCGAGAAGGTTCTACGAAAGGGCGGGCTGCTTGTTGCGTACACACCGAGCATTACCCAGGCTGTTCAGGTGAGGCAGTGCTTTGGCAACTACTGGATCGAGGCACGCACCATGGAGGTACTGCACCGCACATGGCACATTGAAGGAATGGCGGTGAGACCAGACCACAGAATGGTTGCTCATACTGCTTTTCTTACCGTTGCTCGCTATATCGGCGATAACGCCGTGTCAATGGAGCAAGCGAGCGATTAAGGCTCGATGAAAATGCATTCGCCGGGGCATTCCTCGGCGGATTCAACAACAGCATCCAGCAAATTGTCGGCAAAGTTTGCCATGCCGTCTGCGCCCTGAGCGTTGCCCTTGGCTGTTGCGAAGATCTTGTCCTTTTCGCGAACATAAGCGAGACCGTCATCAAGCAACGTGAACACATCTGGTGCAATTTCCTCACACAGTCCGTCTCCGGTGCAGAGATCTTGATCAATCCAGACCTTCATGTCATGTACTCCTTCAGAAATTATTTGATGACTAATTCAGGTCACAGACTACATTCTCCCGCTCGCGGCAGGCGAACTTTTGCCTTGTGAATTTGAACATCCCTAAGTGTTCTGAGGGTCTGAATGGCTAGGTTTACAAGTGCATTGATCGGAATGGGGTAATTCGTGACAGATATCCAACCAAACGAATCCGCACCAGGCGGGGAAGCGCTCGCCCTAAAACTCAGCGCCGAGGTGGAGAAGAACCATCGCCTGGAATATGCACTACGCGAGCTACGTGAAGAGGTGGTGCAGCTTGGGGAGCGAGTGGAGAAACTGACGCGTCCGCCAAGCCCGTACGGGATCGTGGTTGGTCGTAATCCTGATGACCACTTTGATGTTTTGGTGAACGGACGCAAGCTTCGTGTCTCAGTTGGAGGCAATATTGACTGCGACACCATCGAACTCGGATCAGAAGTGTTGCTCAATGACTCCATGAGCATCGTCGAGGCGCGGCACCCAGAACACGCTGGCGACGTTGTCACCTTGACCAAAGTTCTTGAAGATGGGATTCGCGCAATCGTGTCGTTCCGTGGAGACGACGAGCGCGTCTGCGAATTATCAGACTCGCTGCGTGGAGCAAACTTGCGTTCCGGTGACTTGTTGCGTCTTGATTCGCGATCAAATCTTCTTCTTGAACGATTGTTGCAACCTGAAGTTGAACATCTTTTGCTTGAGCATGTTCCAAATGTCACCTTTGCAGACATCGGTGGTTTAGACGACCAGATAGAAAAGATTCGCGATGCCGTGGAACTTCCGTTCCTGCACGCAGATCTCTTTGCGGAGTATCAACTTCCAGCTCCAAAAGGAATTCTGTTGTACGGACCTCCTGGTTGCGGGAAGACACTTATTGCTAAAGCAGTTGCTAACAGTCTTGCTCAGCGTGTCGCTGCTAAAACCGGAGACGATAAAGGTCGCTCATATTTCATCAACATCAAAGGACCCGAACTCCTCAATAAATATGTTGGTGAAACAGAGCGTCAGATTCGATTGGTGTTTCAGAGAGCTCGTGAGAAAAGCGAAGAAGGTTGGCCAGTCATCATTTTCTTCGATGAAATGGATTCAATGTTCAGAACACGTGGAACGGGCGTATCTTCGGACATGGAATCGACCATCGTTCCGCAATTACTCGCTGAAATTGACGGTGCCGACAAACTGCAGAATGTCATCATTATTGGCGCAACGAATCGCGAAGATTTGATCGACCCAGCCATCCTCCGACCGGGTCGATTGGATGTGAAGATTCGAGTTGATCGCCCTAATCGAAACGCAGCCCAACAGATTCTTCTGCGTTATCTTTCCGATGATCTTCCATTTGGGGAAGGAAGTCAGATTGCCGACATCGTTGATCTGGCAATTGACCGCATTTTCGCCGAAACAGCTGATAATCGTTTTCTTGAGATCACTTACCAAAATGGCGAGAAAGAGGAACTGTTCTACAAAGATTTTCTTTCAGGGGCAATGCTGGAGAACATCGTTCGGAGAGCAAAGAAGAAGGCAATCAAACGCCGAATCAGCGGTGGCGATGGCGGAATCATTACGTCAGATCTCATTAGTTCGGTTGTCGATGAATTCCTGGAGCATGAAGATTTGCCAAATACCACCAATCCAGATGATTGGGCAAAGATTTCCGGTCGTAAGGGTGAACGTATTGTCTACATCCGAACAATCACGGCACATGGAGACGGTGGAGATGAGTTGGTTGGGGGCAAGGAAATTGAGCGGGCCGCGACAGGGCAGTACCTATAAGTGGCCACTCCGAAGGTCTGTGGAATTGAAACTGAATATGGAATCTTGCTCAGTGGCGCAGAAGTAGACCCGATCACTGCATCTTCGCTCATCGTAAGCGCATACAAGGATTCGTCATGGGCATTTGCATCATTTGATGCAAGCCATGAAAGCCCTTCTCGGGATGCGAGAGGAGTGAATCTTGATGATTATCTCGATCCAGTAATTGATTCAAAGATGATCAATACTGTGTTGTCGAATGGAGCCCGTTACTACGTTGATCATGCGCACCCTGAATACTCCAGTCCAGAGTGCGCGACAGTTCGCGATGCAGTGCTCTTTGATGTAGCTGGCGAATTCATTCTTCGCGAAAGTATGAACAAGGCAAACGAAAGACTTCCACAGGGCGTTCGTATTGACCTGTACAAGAACAACTCTGATGGCAAAGGCAACAGCTACGGATGCCACGAGAACTACCTCATAGATCGCCAACTTCCATTCGCGAAACTTGCGGCTTTCATCACCACACATTTCGTTACTCGTCAGATCTTCTGTGGTTCCGGAAAGGTAGGACACGAAACACCGACTGGAGTTGTTGATCAATCTGGCTTCCAGATCAGTCAACGTGCAGATTTTTTTGAGGAGTTAGTTGGTTTGGAAACCACTATGAAGCGACCAATAGTGAACACACGGGACGAACCGCATTGTGATCCGCAGAAGTACCGAAGGTTGCACGTGATCGTGGGCGATGCGAATATGAGCCAGTTCGCCACGTATCTCAAACTTGGGTCTACTGCACTCGTGCTTTCGATGATTGAGGATGGCAAGTTTCCTCAGCACCTACTCATTGCGCATCCGGTTCACGCAATCAAGCAAATCAGCCGTGACGTGTCCATGAACGAACAAGTGCTGATGGCGGATGGCTCGCGCATGACAGCACTAGCAATTCAGAGTGAACTGTGTGCGGCCGTGAGAGCGTACGTTGAAACGAGCGCTTACAGTGGCCTGGCACACGATGAAGCACATGATGTGCTTCTCAACTGGGAACAGACCTTGCACGATTTGGCCACTCAGCCACATGTGCTTACACGGAAGATTGACTGGATTGCAAAACTGCAGCTGGTTGACGGAACCAAGAAGCGACATTCCTTGTCTGACTCTGACTCGCGTCTTAAGGCCATCGATTTGATGTATCACTCGCTTGACCCAAAGGTGTGCCTTGCAACGAAACTGAATTTGTTGCACATGTTCGATGACACGGCTATCGCTCAAGCTGCTCAGCAGCCTCCCGACACGACAAGAGCATTCTTTCGAGGTCGAGTGGTTGATAAATGGTTTGACCACATTGTCAACGCCAACTGGGACAGCATTGTGTTTGATGTGGCGAACCGTCCGCTGCAAAAGTTGTACATGAATGAACCGCTGAAGGGCACTCGCGAACTCACCGAATCAATCATCAACTCAAGTGCTTCTGTGGAGGATTTGCTTGCCCGGCTTGGGCAACAAGATTTACCGAGTAGTACTCTGTAGCCATGGGCGAGCGCGTATTCAAGCATCACGAACAGGACCGTCAAGGTACGACCGACACTGAAGCCGATCTGCAACCCAAAGAACACGACCCGATTAAGACCGATCTTGATTCAATTCTGGATCAAATAGATGAAGTCTTAGAAGAAAATGCCGAAGAGTTTGTGAAGAGCTACGTTCAAAAGGGCGGACAATAGGCTTAGCCTGACATCACCATGAAGTTTCCAGTTTTTCCGATTGATCAAGACCCTGGTTCTAATTTTGGCGAGTTATTGAAGCGAGTAGGGCTCTCTCCGTTTGCTGATTATGCGAATGTTTCGCAGCTTGACATTCCCCATGCAACAACGTGTGTCGCTGTGCGTTGTGCCGGCGGAGTGGTGATGGCCGGGGACCGAAGGGCGACTTCGGGAAATCTCATCAGTCATCGAACCATGGAAAAGGTTGTTCAGGCAGATGATTTCAGTGGTGTCGCTATTGCTGGAGCGGCTGGACCTGCGATGGAAATGGTCAAACTTTTCCAGTTACAGATTGAACATTACGAAAAGGTTGAAGGCCAACCGCTTTCTCTTGAGGGCAAGGCAAACCAGTTGTCCATGTTCGTTCGAAACAACTTGCCTGCAGCAATGCAGGGGCTCATGGTTGTTCCCATTTTCGCCGGTTACGACGCACACGTTGAACAAGGTCGTCTATGGGATTATGACGCGACCGGTGGTCGATACGAAGAAACGGATTTTGTTGCCACGGGTTCTGGGCAGTTGCATGCGTCAACCGTTTTACGAGTGTCTTGGCGTCGCGACATCAGTGTTGGTGAGGCAATCGAATTGGTGTCACGGGCACTCTGGGAGGCCTCTGATGCCGATTCGGCAACGGGTGGACCCGATGTGTTGAGAGGTATCTATCCAGTTGTTGCTTCCATCACTAAGGATGGTTTTAGCCGAGTGCCTGATTCTGATTTGGCTTCTATTTACTCTGTAATCACCACAGGAGTACAACAGCGATGAGCATGCCGTACTACGTAGCTCCGGAACAGATGATGAAGGACCGTGCGGACTTCGCGCGGAAGGGTATCGCTAGGGGAAAATCACTCGTTGCTTTGCAGTACAGCGAAGGCATTGCCATCATTGCGGAAAATCCATCGAACACGCTTCGCAAGTCGAGTGAAATTTACGATCGCATCGCGTTTGCCGGTGTCGGTAAGTACAACGAATTTGATTCACTACGAGTTCTCGGAGTGCGGTCTGCAGACCTAAAGGGATACCAGTTTTCACGCGAAGATGTTGATGCTCGAAGCCTCGCCAATCAATACGCACAAATCATCGGGCAGACCTTCACGCATGAAGTGAAGCCGCTTGAGGTAGAGATTCTTGTTGCTGAATTAGGCGTGACACCAGCTGGAGACCAACTGTTTCACATCATGTACGACGGAACCGTCATCGACGAAAAGCCTTTTATCGTTATCGGAGGAGATACCGACACGATCAAAACTAAGGTTGCAGCAGCCTTCAAGGACAATTTGTCTCTTCAGGAAGTCTGCAATCTTGCTCGTACAGCGCTCTCATCTGATGAGCGTAAGTTGCATGCAAGCGACCTAGAAGTGACGCTGTTGCAGCGCAACGGAAGTAGACGATGCTTCAAGCGACTCGCTGAAGATTTACTCGCGGCGCTGCTTAACTGACTTTCATGGATCGGCGCATATTCGGGATTGAAACCGAGTACGGCGCAACGTGCACATTGCGTGGACAAAGGCGCTTAAGCCCAGATGAGATATCTCGCTATCTGTTTCGCAATGTTGTGGCATGGGGGCGAAGCTCAAATGTCTTTATGGAAAATGGTTCACGGTTGTATCTCGATGTTGGCAGCCATCCGGAATATGCAACAGCAGAATGCGACTCAATATATGAAGTAGTAGCCCAAGATAAAGCGGGCGAACTGATTATGCAAGATCTGCAGTTTGGAGCCGAGGATCGCCTTCGCGAGGAAGGAATCCGCGGCACTGTCTATTTGTTCAAGAACAATCTTGACTTTGCTGGAAACAGTTACGGCTGTCACGAAAATTACCTTACGCTTCGAAGCAGCGACCTTGTTGATTACAACGCACAATTCATTCCATTTCTTATTTCAAGACAGATCTTTTGTGGTGCTGGACATATTCTGCAGACCGCGCGTGGGCCAATCTTTTCAATTGCACAGCGCGCGGAACACATTTGGGACGGGGTGAGTTCTGCAACAACACGGAGCAGGCCAATCATCAACACTCGAGATGAGCCTCATGCCGATTCGGATCTTTACCGTCGATTGCATGTGATTGTAGGAGATTCAAACATGAGCGAGTACACAACGTTCGTGAAAATCGGATCTGCGATGTGCGTATTGAGAATGCTTGAAGACAGCGATATGCATCTCAGAGATTTGACTCTCGATAATCCTGCACGTGCAATTAGAGACATCAGCCATGACATCACGTGTCGCAAGAAGGTGAAGCTGGCAAATGGCAAAGAATGGTCTGCGCTTGAAATTCAACAAGAATTACTACAGAAAGCAATTTCGTTTTCCGAATCTCGTGGCTTCAACAATGAGGAACAACTGGCTCTGGATATGTGGAAGCACTGCATCACTACTGTCGCCGATGATCCGTTGAAACTCAATCGGGAAGTTGATTGGGTGATTAAGTACCACCTCATCGAGAGTTTCAGGTCTCGTCATCAAATTCCACTTGATGACGCAAAAGCCCAAATGGTTGACATTCAATATCACGACATCAAGCGCGATCGAGGGGTCTTTTACAACCTCCAGCAACAAGGATTAGTTGAAAGCATTTGTTCGCAAAGCGATATTGAAAACGCAAAGATTCATCCGCCTCAAACGACTCGGGCAAAGTTGCGCGGCGATTTCATTCGTGAGGCAAAAATCAGCAAGCGCGACTTTACGGTTGATTGGGTGCATCTGAAACTGAATGATGAAACGCCAAAAACGGTTGTGTGCAAGGATCCGTTTCAATCGGTAGACGACAGGGTGCAACGGCTCATTGACACGCTGTAACTTCTGTCAGGCTTGCTAGGTTGGTAATCCATGTCAGACGTAGTTGATTCCAACTCAAAACCTGGAATAGACGCAATCCGGGAATGGATCACCGTTATAGGTGTTGCGTTACTCATTGCCTTCGTTGTCCGCGGCTTTGTACTGCAACAGTTCTATATCAGTGGACCGAGCATGGAATCTACGATGTTCCAAAACAATCGCGTGCTCGTAAACAAGCTTTCCTACCGATTGCACGATATTCATCGCGGAGATGTGGTGGTCTTCGATCGGGTAACAACCGATGGGGTCGAGGTACAACATGACGATCTCATCAAGCGTGTGATCGGAGTTGCTGGCGACTCTGTGTCGATTACAAATTGTGTCGTTTCGGTTAACGGCAGTGAAGTTGACGAGCCTTATCTCAATGATTACGACCTCGCACAGGCAAATCTTGAAGATCGTTGTCGTGTTCCCGAAATGGCTTCAACCATCGTCGAGCCTGGTCACCTTTTTGTGATGGGCGATAACCGCCCACAGTCATTTGACAGCAGAATGTTCGGGACGATTGAGGAAGATCTAGTTATCGGGCGAGCATTCGTGATTATTTGGCCGCTCGGTTCTTTCCACTGGCTCTAACCTCAGCCGTTGAGGCTGCTTATTGCGTCAGATGCTCTGTCTGGCCAATCACTAAAGATTCCGTCCAATCCCATGCGCAGTCCTGTCGTCAGCACTTCGGGATACTGAAGATTCCAGCCAAAGCACAAGATGTTGAAGCGATGGAAGAGTGCAACAAGTCCACCATTCCAATCGGGGAATGGCATGTTGACGGTTGAAACTCCGAGGTCGCGCAAAATTGCTGCATGCCTTTCTGGGCCCTTCAGCATTGCCTTCAGTCGCGTTGAGTGCACCAGATTCGCGCCTGCAACATGTCCAACCCATTGCTCCAAGAATGTCAAGTCAGGATGACACAACCAAGTCTTCTTGGGATTGCCTGATTCAGCAATGGTCTCTACCACTGCGCCCATGCTGTTGATGTCTTTAATATCCAAACTGAGGTGCAACTCTGCACCACAGCGCCGATACAAATCTGCGAGCGACGGTATCCATCCAGGAAGTTCACTGCGGTTGAAGCTGCTTATCGGCTTGTTGCGGATTCTTCCCTTCACCACTCCGTCGTGATCCAGAACGGCAATTCCATCTCGACTAATCCACGTGTCGGATTCGAGACCAGTTGCTCCCAACCGAATTGCAAGTTCGAAAGCCTCAATGGTGTTTTCTGGAAGATGAGCCCGTGCCCCACGGTGGGCGAAGGTGATTTGCCTATCAATTAGGGGCGAAATGCGCTCTTGCACAACGCCATGCTACGCACTGCCAGAAGGATCAAGGTTTAGACTGACGAGGTGTTTAATTTCTCTGGAAGCGAGATCTTCTTCCTGATGATCTTGGGACTGGTGATTTTGGGTCCTGAAAAACTTCCTGGCGTCATTCGGAAAGCCGGAAAGCTCTACGGAGAGTTCAAGCGGATTACCACCGACGCACAATCGGAGTTCAAGGGTGCGTTTGGCGACACGATCGGTGACCTCAAGGAAACTGCGCAGGGATATAAGACCATGTTTGATTCCGCCAGCCAGCAGGTGAATAGCACTCTCCGTGATGCCACCAAGTTTGACCATGATGCTCCGAATCTGCCGACTGAAGTACCCGAGGCTGAAGTTGAGCCAAAGTTTGTTCCGTTTGAAATTGGTCTGCCTGAAACAGATTCAGAGGCTGACAAATAATGGCCAGTTTGCGTCGAGGCCAGTCGTCTATCCCTGCAGGCGGTATGACCATATTTGGCCACCTAGCCGAACTGCGTATGCGACTCGTACGAATGATGCTTGCGGTGGCCACAGGATCAATTGTGATTTTGGTTTTCTACGATCAGTTCCTTCGCTTCCTTACCCAGCCGTATCGCAACATTTGTTCAACGCGCCCTGACTTCAATTGCGATGGAACGTTGTTCACTTTGGGTCCCATTGAAGGCTTATCCGCGCGGATGCGCATTGCGGGATACGGCGGTTTAATCATCGCTCTGCCCGTCATCATGTGGCAGTTGTGGAAGTTCATTGTTCCTGCATTGAATAAGCAGGAAAAGAAGTACTCAATTCCGTTTATTGTCACTTCAGTAATTCTGTTTCTTACGGGCGCTTGGCTTGCATACTGGACGCTTGATAAGGCTCTTGAATTTCTCATCGCATGGTCTGGTGCAGGCGTTGAGCAGACCTATCAGATTTCAAAATACATAAGTCTGGTTGCCATGATGGTGCTCGCGTTTGGTGCGGGCTTCCTCGTGCCTGTGCTCGTTGTCTTTTTACAGCTAGTAGGTGTAGTCACTCCGCAAACCTTGATCAAACAATGGCGCTATTCCTTTATGGGTACGTTTTTGATTGCTGCAGTTGTTACTCCTAGTGGTGACCCCATCTCGATGATGGCGCTGGCAATCCCCATGACGCTCCTGTTTCTCTTAGCCGTTCTCATTGGTTTCATTGCGCAGCGACGAAAGAAGAAGCGTTCACCCGATGGCGAATAGTTCGCTGTGACATCTCCACATCGCAAATCACTTACGAGTGCTTACACATTCGAACTTGACACTTTTCAAATTCAGGCATTTGACTGCATAGACGCCGGCGAAAGCGTGCTCGTGGCAGCACCAACTGGTTCCGGCAAGACGGTGGTTGCTGAATATGCAATTGGCTTGGCACGTAAGTATGGCAAACGAGCTTTTTACACCGCTCCCATCAAAGCTCTCTCGAATCAGAAATTTCATGAACTGGTAAAGCTGTATGGGGCAAACGAAGTTGGATTACTCACAGGGGACAACAGCATTAATGCGCAAGCTCCGATTGTTGTAATGACCACCGAGGTATTGCGCAACATGATTTATGCACGATCGTCCAATGTTGACAATCTTGGTGTTGTCGTTTTGGATGAAGTTCACTTCCTTCAGGACGCATATCGGGGTCCAGTATGGGAAGAAGTGATTATCCATCTCGACCCAACGGTTCAATTGGTTTGTTTGTCAGCAACGGTCAGTAATGCGGATGAACTGTGCGAGTGGCTAACCACAGTGCGAGGACCAACAAGGCCCATTGTTGAAAGCAAGCGTCCTGTCGAGCTCACCAATCATTACGTTGTTGGAGACAAGACAACGAATCAGTTGCGAGTCTTCGACACGATCGTCGGTGGGAAACCCAACGAGCAAGTATCCAAGATTGAGGCGATGTCTGCACCACGCTCAAAGAAGCAACACCCATACGGTGCTCGAAGTAGACAGTCTGGACCCCCAAGTCGATTCTTCACTCCGAACCGTCCAGATGTTTTGATGCAACTGCAAGAAGATGATTTGCTCCCAGCGATTTATTTCATCTTCAGCAGAAATCAATGCGATGAGGCCGCTCACTCGTGTTTGAAGTTAGGAATTTCCTTCACCAACAAACAGGAACGCGAGATTATTGCCAGCATTCTGGAAAGCCACGTCGAAGCGTTTACCGATGACGATCTAGCAGCACTGAATTACACGCGATTCCTACGCCAACTAGAAGCTGGAATCGGAGTGCATCATGCTGGTCTCGTTCCAAGCTTCAAAGAGGCGGTAGAGGAGTGTTTCGCACAAGGTTTGGTGAAGGTGGTATTCGCTACAGAGACTCTTGCAGTGGGAATCAATATGCCAGCACGAGCTGTGGTGCTCGACAAGATCACGAAGTACAACGGTGAAACACACCAGATTCTCAAGCCATCTGACTTCTCGCAACTCACGGGCCGAGCGGGTAGGCGAGGTCTAGATACGGTCGGACATGCCCTCACATTGTGGAATCCATTCGTCACCTTTGAACAAGTAGCCGCCTTAGTGTCAAGTCGTTCATTCGTGCTGAACTCTGCATTTCGCCCCACGTACAACATGGCTGCCAATCTGATTCGCACCACAAGTCGGGTTCAAGCTCGACACTTGCTGAACTTGTCCTTTGCGCAGTTCCAATCGGGTCGGGAAATCGTAGAGATCCAAGCTCGCATCGCCCGTCGTGGGAAAGAGGAGCAACGATTGCGCGAGCAATCGATCAGCGATTACGGCGACATTGAGAGTTATCGCAAAGGAAATCAAAAGAACTCGATTGCACCAGATGTTGAGGCCCAGTTTGCTCGGCTACGTCCAGGAGATGTCGTCCTCATTGGAGAAGCAAAGGGGAGCGACCGGCTCGTCGTGATCTCAACTGCCAGTCGTGGCACAGGAGGCAAGCTTTCCTTGCTGTCAATCAACAGAGGTGTACGCACAGTCACTTCGCGTGATGTCACGGAAATCATTTACACCATTGGCCACATTGACCTGCCAATGCCATTCCAGCCAACAAACTCGCGTTTCCTTAAAGAGACTTCGCAGAAGCTCGCAAAATTTAAGATCAATGATCGAGTGCTTTCGAGAAGCGGCAAACGGGATGCGCGAAGCAATCCTGATCATCCGTTCCTGCGTGACCCGGATGCGAAGTTCAAGTTGAATGCGGCGGAATCTGCGGACCGAATTTCCAAAGAACTCAATCAGCTGGAGAAGCGAGTATCAAATTCTGCGCAGTCAGTGAGTAAGAAGTTTGACGATCTTACGTTGCTGTTAGAAGAGTGGGGATATGTAAATGATTGGTCACTCACATCTAAAGGTGTGATGCTTGGGCGGATCTTCCACGAATCAGATCTATTGATTGCAGAATGCCTCTCGTCTGGAGTGTTCTCTGGATTAACTTCACACGAACTCGCCAGTCTTGCATCCGTTTTCGTTTACGAAGATCGCCGGCGAGATGAAAGCGCAAAGCCACATTTTCCGAATGCAGAATTGAAAAAACGATGGGCTGACATAGAAAGCATCAGCAGACGAATTACCTCAAGCGAAATCCGAGCTGGGTTGTTGCCTCATCGTGCGCCAGATCCAGGATTCATGGCTACATCTTTTGATTGGTCTCACGGCACATCCCTTTTCGATATTTTGGACGAAGATGATGTAACTGCTGGCGATTTTGTTCGCACCATGAAGCAGCTCATCGATATCCTTCGACAGTTCACCACACTCGATGATCAATCGGTTTCAACTTCCACAAGCGCGGAGGCCGCCAAGTCACTGTTTACCGGTGTGATCGCCGCATCAAGTCAGATCGGAAAGATGTAGTAATGCCGATTTCTCCCGGATCACCATGGGGCTCTACCGCGCCTTTACCCGAACATCCTTTGAACATGACGTCAGATCGGGAACTTGGCATTTTTCTGCGTGATCATTCTGCCAAGCAGATTCACGAGCAGTCCATCTTTATGAAGTCTGGTGATATTCCCCGTGCACTCGGTGTTCTTGATCGACCACGTGACGCAGAATGCCTTCGTGTCGTTATTGATGCCATTGTTGTTTCCTACACAGACGCAGCGGGCGTAGAACACAACGATGTTTGCATTGCTTCAATGAGCATCGCGCGAAGATTCTTCCGTGGATCAATTTCTGTTGTCACAAACAGTGGCTATTGGCGAAAGCATGAAGTTGCACCACGTGCGCATCTCAATGACGGAAAACTTGACATATTTGAGGTGTCAGGAGCTATGCGTTGGAGCCAGAGAAGGATGATGTGGCAAAAGGCCAAGGTTGGGTCGCACCTCCCGCATCCGCTTTTGTCCTATAGCCAAGGGGACTTCTTTCGTTGGAAGGGGAGCCCTCAGCGTCTCGTCATCGACGGTCAGTACGTGGGCAAGGTGACCAGTGTTTCCTGCAGGGTGCAAAGCGATTGCGCTCAGGTATACGCCTAACAGGCATACCCGATAACACCGAGCGGGACTTCTAAGATTGCCCCTCGTGACGGTCTACATTCCTGAGGTTTTTCAAGATGATGAGTCGGAAATACTCAAAAGGTATTTCACCAACTTAGACCTCCCGGTGTTTGCGCTCGTCAATCTGCCAGAAGTGGTCAAAGGCGCCTTGTTCGCGCGCTACAGCCGCAGCCCAAAGAGTCTGCGGCGCCTGTTTCTTGATGAGTTTGTTAACGACCTAGACCTAACAGGCGACATTGGCGTTGACGCCACGATCGGAATCGATAAAGCAGAGGCTCTGTACGAAAAGGTGTTTGTCGAGTATGGCGACGACTCGGTAGCTCAGCTCGGCGGTGTTCACCTGGCGTGCGAACAGGCTTCCAATATATTGACGAAGATCCTTGAGTGGGGAAGGTTGATGAGTTATCTCGAACAAAGCACGAGATACATCAATTACGACGCTCGCTTGGGTGGCAGATACCGCTATTACCGAGATCCCGAAATCTTGAGTGGCCCATACGGCACTCGGTATGTCGGCGACATGGACCGAATGTTTGATAGCTACAGCTCGCTGGTTCAGACAGTTACTGAGCATGTGCGCAAATCAATTCCACGCGGAATCAATGACTCAGATTTTGTGTATCGTCAGGCAACGCGTGCCAAGGGCCTCGATGCCGTGCGGGGAATTCTGCCGGCAAGCGCTTTGTCGAATGTGGGCATTTTTGGCACTGGTCAGGCGTATGAATCGATGTTGCTGCGCATGCGTGCTCATCCGCTTCCTGAATCGCGCCAATATGCCGACATGATGCTCACTGAGTTGCGCAAAGTGATCCCAAGCTTCTTGCGTCGTGTTGATTTGCCAGAGCGCGGAGGAAAGTGGAGTAGCTACCTTGCTACCAATTCCGATCAAACTGCTTTCTTAGTAGACGATATGTTCGGCGCGCTTGAACCAGACCCAGTTAGCGAAGTTGAATTAGTTGACTTTGATCCAGATGGCGAAAACAAGTTGTTAGCCGCGATTTGTTATGCACATTCGCATCTGCCCGAATCACAGTTGCTCAATCGTGTCGCTCAATTGAGTCATGACGAAAAGGTTCGCCTTATCGCCGCATACGTTGGCAACCGAGAGAATCGTCGTCACAAGCCAGGACGTGCATTCGAAAGAATTGATTACCGCTTTGACGTACTGGGAGATTACGGCGCATTTAGAGATTTACAACGACATCGTTTACTCACCATTGAATGGCAAAGGTTGTCTCCAGATCACGGATACGTGATGCCCGAACTCGTTGCCGAATCGGGAGTCGCAGATGAATTTGAAGAGTCCATGACCCGTTCAGCGACGCTGTATGAGGCACTGCGCCCGGATTATCCAGAACAGGCCGCCTATGCGATCTCCATGGCATACCGACTGCGCTACAGCATGCAGTTCAATGCCCGTGAAGCGATTCACCTGCTTGAGCTGCGATCAGCGCCGCAGGGGCACCCCGCATATCGACGTGTCGTTATCGAAATGCACCGATTGATCGCTGAAAAGGCTGGCCATAGAGCCGTTGCTGACGCCATGACCCATATGACCTTTGAGGCACCAGCACTCGAACGTCTTGACTCAGAGCGCAAGGCCGAGAATCGCCGTAATTCGTGATTTAGGTCAATTCAGCGAAATTCGCATAATTGACCCCTTTATGGAGTACTCTCTCGCCGTTCGCAGTTGAAAGGAATAATTAATGTCAGACGACGATGTCATCGGTCCAGATGATCTAGATAGCGAGATTCTCTCTGCCCCCGAGTTAGACGGTGACGAACTCGATGTTGACGCATTAGAAATTGACGGTCTTGAAGAAGATGGTTTCGCCGTTGAAGAGGGTGCGGACATCGTCGACGACCCAGATGAGATACCCGTTGAGTCAGTTTCCAAGAAGCTCGCAGAGGACGATGATGATGACGACGACTTGCGCACAGAAGACGATGTTGAGGCCGACCTTGATGCCATTCTTCGCGAGAAGCTCACAGCCGCAGACGATTCACCACCTGAAGAGGATGAAGAAGACGTTGTTGTAGACGACAAAACCGATGGCATGGAACGCCTGCAACCACGTCGCCCAGACGAGAGTCAGTGCACTCAGTGTTTCCTTCTGGTTCGCAATAGTGCTCCTGGTTGTCCTGTAGAGGACGATGCATGCCCTCTTTTCAAATAACAGAACGCATCAAACAAGACGTGCGTAACGCACGTTTCATTGGTGAGTTCACGGTGAAGATTGGTGCTCAGAAACTTCCTGGAATTATTTGGGGAGTCGTGTCGAGGGTGCGCAACTCGGTATACCCAGAATCTGTTCCGCGCGTTCGCCCCGAGGAAAACGAGTCAGTGGCACAAGCGTCTGCTGTTCCTGTTACGCCCGTACCGCGCGCGACGGAACCGTGCGATGGTTACGACTTGCTCACGGGCAAACAGATTGTCGAACTTCTGCAATCGGTCAGCGAAGTTGAAGCACGCGATATTCATGATTATGAATGCACCCATCGCAATCGGGCTGTAATCATTGCTGCAGCGCAATCAAGAATCACTGTTCAGTGAACGCCAATCTGTTTACTGTTCGCAAGGCACAATCAATTGATGCTTCCGCAGTTTCGGCTTTAGAGCAACAGTGTGTTCGGGCATCGCAGAGTTTTCGCGGAAGTGCCGAACTCTTGGCAGATGCACCGTTCATTGGGAACGATTTTGACAAGGTTCTGGGCAACACTGGCCGCGTGGTTTTAGTTGTTGAATCTTCTGGTGATTTGTGTGGTTTCGCTGACATGGAGATTTCTGATTCAGTTGCCATGGTCCGACGGGTATACATCAGCGAGGCAGCGCGAGAGCTGGGCGCTGGAGCAACGTTGATTGATGAACTGCGAATTCATGCACAGGCAAGCGGGTGCACACGTATTGATGCATACGCATTACCAGGGGATCGGCTGACTAAGAACTTGTTTGAGCGCGCGGGCATGAAGGCCCGACTGCTTATTGCTTCAAGCGATCTCTAGCGACCCTTCCACTGAGGTGGTCGCTTTTCAATAAATGCTGTGAGGCCTTCTTTAGTGTCTTCAGACTTCAACACTGCACCGAACTCTGCGTTTGTCATTTCAATGAGTTTTGCATCCGACTCATAAGCCGATGCCAACACAATTTTGCGTGACGCCCAAACAGCCAGCGGAGCTGACAATGCAATCTTGTTTGCGAGCTCAATTGCCGCCTCAACTGCTTTTCCAGGCTCAACCAATTTATTCACCAAGCCCAATTCATAAGCACGCTGTGCCGAAAGTGGATCGCCAGTGAGGATTACTTCCATTGCCACGTTCTGACCGATGGCGCGAGGAAGACGGAACAGACCACCGGCACCTGCAATGAGATTGCGCTTTACCTCAGCAAGACCGAATGCTGATCGAGTGGTGGCAATCACCATGTCTGCGGCAAGCACGATTTCGCATCCACCAGCAGTTGCTAAACCATCCACCGCAACGATGATTGGTTTTTTGCGATCACGGTATACAAATCCAGCAAAGCCACCGCGCTCGGTGAACAGATTGTTCTCTCCAGAGTTGAGAGCTTTCAGGTCTGCTCCAGCGCAAAATACAGGGCGTTCTTGACCTTCGGTATTTGCGCGAAGGATTCCCACCCAAACTTCGGGATCATTTTCTAATTGATCGAGTGCTGTTTCAAACGCTTGTGCAACAGCGCCATTGACTGCGTTACGTGCTTCAGGGCGGTTCAGCGTGATGAAACCGATTTGACCTTGCTTTTCGAAAGTTACGACATCAGACATAGATCAAGACTATGTCGGCAAGTGTGCTATTCGGAAGTTGAAGGTGCTTCTGTTGCTGCAGGCGCTTCTGGAGTTGCCGCAACTGCAGGTGCCGTCGTTACCTGTGGACGCTTTGCAGGTGCAGGCTTACCTTTTGGACGCACTGGGCGCGTTGGGCGCAGTGGGCGAGGGCTATTTGCGCCTGGTGCAACGGTGATTCCGAATACTGAAGCAATATGGGGAACGAGTGGAGCGACACGCTTCACCGTGGACAACATTGCTTCATTAGTGGTTGGTGGAGCTGCTGCGAGTTTCACCTGACCACGTACTGGAGAGAATGCGATTGCTTCAAGCACCGCACTGAAGCGATCTGGGGCAGTTTCTGATGCCAATGATGCCGAAGCCGCTGTAGCCAACTGCGCACCCAGATCTGCAGGGAACGGCTGACCAGCCTTTGGCGGCTCGCTGGAAATCTTCAATGCACGAATGACACGTGAAACGGCAAGTGCCGACTTGATGTCTTCGAGCCAGCGTGTTTGTTCAAACTCTTGACGCGTCTTCAACGCGGCCTTCAATTCGGCTGCGAGCGAGCGCGTGGTTTCGTCGCGTACGACCATCGGGTCATCTGCGCCTACAACAACTTGACGAAGGTCGCGCAAGTCGAGCAAGTCGATATCGGCTTTAGCGGCTTCTGCTTTGTCAAGCCATTCAGCGACGCGCAACTTCGGAAGCAACTCTTGTGCCATTGAAATGAGACCGTCGGCAGGCACGAGTGGCTTGCCTTCTTTTTTCAATTGCTCGTTCTGTTCTTTCACTGCATCGCGAACAGCCTTGATTCCGCCGGTGAGTGCACGTTCTGCAACTCCGCGTTGCTCTACTGGAAGCGTGTCCAGTACTGCAGCGCGATGCACACGCTTTGGCTTCAAACGTTTAGCGGCTGGGCGCTTCGGCAATTCCGGTGGGGCAGTGAATGACGGACGACGCGGACGACGGTCACCAGACTTTTCGCCTTCAGCACCTTCGCGCGGAGGTCGCTTATCACCGTCGCGACGTGGTTTACGATCGCCATCACGCTTCGGCTTACGGTCTTTGCTCTTGTCTGCAAGTTTTTGTGTTACTGGTTGAAACTCTTTTTCAGACCCAATGATTTGCAACAGGTTTCCACGAACTGCTTTTTCTTTTGTCTTTACCAACGAGAGAATTTCTACGCCATCAAGATCAAATTCGGCTTCAACTTTTATGGTGTCGCCAGTCTTTGCGCCGGCATCAAGAATTGAACCGTTGAGTGTTCCCTTGGGAGTCTTGGCGCCAGCTGCACGCCACGTCCACGTTCCATCTCCACGGTTACTGGTCAATTCGATATCAATGCGCTTAGACATGGGGCTCTACGGTACCTGCGAAAAGTGAGTTTCCCCAATACGCAAGCCTTATTGGTGCGCACTACGGTAGGCGAATGGCGATTTATGCACTCGGAGACCAAGTTCCAAACATTCACGAAACCGCTTTCGTTCATCCCGATGCGGTGATTATCGGATCGGTCGAAATAGGAGCCGAATCAACGATTTGGCCAGGTGCCGTGCTCCGCGGCGATGACGGCTACATCAAGATCGGCGCACGAACCAGCATTCAGGACAACACCGTTATCCACACCACGCCACAAGACCCAACGATTGTTGGTGATGATTGTGTGATCGGCCACATCGTGCACCTTGAGTGTTGCATCATTGAAGATGGCGCACAGGTGTCCTCTGGCGCGGTCGTTTTGCATCGGGTGCGAGTTGGTACGGGGGCAATCGTTGCAGCGAACGCTGTTGTGCTGAACGATCAAATCGTGCCGCCGGGAGCTCTTGCTGTTGGTGCCCCTGCCATCATCAAAGAAGGTCGTGCGCGCTCGTCAGATATCGAATTTGGCGCGAAGGTGTATGTGGAAAAAGGCAAGTGGTTCAAGAACTCAATGCGCAAAATTTCCGATTAGTTGCTAATCCAGTACGGCTAGCAACGGTGAAGCATCGAATTCGTTGAGCATGGGCAAATAGATGCGCGTTGCATCCTTACGGAACTTCGCACTGATGTCTTCTCGGAAGAACTTTGCGCCTTCGCGAATGACGTAATTGAGAATGAAGAATCGATACGCCCACGGCAGGAACAACAACTCTCGCTTCGAGAGTGGAAACACCTCGTGGTACTGACGCAGAAACTTCAGGAAGCGCGGTTCCAACAACGTGTGAGGGGAGTATGAAAACGATGTTCGATCTCCAGTTTCGGATGACACACGAGAGAAGAAATAGAAATCCAACATTCGTGTATCAATGCGAAACCAGTCGTAGTCCCAACGGCTGAACAGGTGAAACTGAGAAGATTGATGTTTGACGGAGAAATTACCGAGGTTCCAATCAACCAGAACAGGAATTTTGTCCCATTCATCAAACCGGATGTGCTCGAGGTGAAGAAGAAAATCGTGCGTTGATCGTTTGGCGATTTCAATATCGTCATGACGCAATCCAAAGTGTTCTGCAGCGAATTCGTGAGAGAGCTGATCGAGGAGATGGATTGCATCGCCTTTCACTGAATTTGAAGTTGCGGGCAGACTGCCGGCGATCTGAGAACATTCGCGATGAAATGCGGCAATTTCTCGCGCCAAGTTTTCAATTTGATCGTCATTTAAGATCGGCGGCAGCTGCATTGCTCGTTCTACGTCGGTGTAAAACGCAACCCAATACGTTCCGTCATACCACGTGTAGGCATGGCCGTCGCGCGGTAACACTTCGGCAAGAAAACCTTCCCAACGCGTACCACGCAAAAGCTGTGCGCTGGTAAATAATCGATTGTGGTCTTCTGCAAAAAGAAAGTAGGAGCCGTAAGAAGAAATCTTTGCCACGATGTGTGATGAGTCATTGAACACCACTCGGAACACGCGATTAGTGGAAACGTGCGCACTGACCTCAACTAGATGATCAATTGTTCGATTCGAGTCATATTCCGACCATGCAGTGGCAACCAACCGCTCTGCAAGTTCGCGCGATGGAAACGCGGTCACACAGCACCTGCACGGAAGCGACTAGGGGGAGACGTATTAGCGCTGAGAAACGGCGCGGACGCCAATTGGCGCGATGAGCCGATACCCGGCGGCATGCCGTTCTTCTTCAGACTCTCCACCCCAAAAACCATACTCATGATTCTCACGTGCATAGGTTCGACATGTATCGAGCACTGCACATTGCATGCATACCGTTCTCGCCATCGCTTCACGACGTTCACGAGCTTGAGGACGCTCTGCAATTGGTGGGAAGAACACTTCGGTGAGTCCACGACATTCAGCAATGTCCATCCACTCATCATCGGTTTGCACGCGCTTTGATGTGAACTCAAGTGATGCCATGATGCCCCCGCAACGTTGACCAACCCTGCGGTGACTCTAGGGGATAACTAACCGATCAGTCAATTAGACCCAAATGAAGCGGATTAAGCCAGGAGAGCGCGAACACCAGCAACAAAAGCATCAATTTCTGGCTCGGTTACGTCCCAGGCCGTCATCCATCGAACCTGGTCAATCGCAGTATCCCAGTCGTAGAAATGAGCCCATTCCTGAAGCTGCGCGCGCGGTGCTTTAGCGATGATGGGGAACATGCTGTTCGCCGCAGGAGCAGATGAGAGTTGCAGCGATGCGATGTCTTTGGTTTTGTCGAACAACATACGAGCCGACATATTTGCTTGACCGCCCAAGGTGATGAACAGATCGTCTTGCAACATCGCTTCGTATTGCGCAGAGATGAATCTCATTTTTGAATGCAACTGTGTTACTTGCTTGCGAACATATACAGAACGCTTCGCAAATTCTTGATTGAAGAACACCACGGCTTCGCCGAATATTCCACCTGCTTTTGTACAACCAAACGTCATTGCGTCGATTCCTGCGTCACGAGTGAACGAACGCAATGTCTCACGCGTTCCGCCAAGCGCGGCCGTAGCGTTGGCAATTCGTGCACCATCGAGATACACGAACATGCCCATGCTGTGAGCAGCCTCACTGAGTGAGCGAATCTCTTCAACTGAATACAGAGCACCTAGTTCTGTCACTTGAGTGATCGCAACAATTCCGGGTTGGGGAGCATGTTGATTGCCAAACATTGATTTTGCCGATTCCAAATCTTGTGGGCGAAGTTTTGCATCCACGGTTGGCACGGTGATGAGCTTGGTTCCCAACGCGCGTTCAGGTGCACCAGTTTCGTCAACATTGATGTGCGACTGAGCAGCACAAACAATTGCATCGGCAGGTCGCAACATGCTGGCCAGTGCAAACACATTCGCACCGGTGCCGCCATAAGCGAACTGGGTGACCACGTCGTGGTCGAATAAATCTTTGAATGCCTGTTCAGTGCGCACTGTGGTTGGGTCAGCGCCGTAGGCAGGGACGTGACCAGCATTTGCCTTCGTAATCGCCTCGAGCACCAGTGGGTGAGCGCCAGCAACGTTGTCACTGGCAAACGATGACTTCGGCGGCGTGGGCAGTTTTGTCACAGATCCAGTATGGGGTGCTATCCACACATTGAA
>Ga0222712_10000963_pt1 | contig 36714 bp, 39 predicted proteins | sample C33_657DmetaG_FD_165043 | JGI IMG/M metagenome (GOLD analysis project Ga0222712, IMG submission 165043) | Estuarine water microbial communities from San Francisco Bay, California, United States - C33_657D | ecosystem: Environmental > Aquatic > Marine > Unclassified | place: USA: California... | reverse complement strand
CTTTAAAATGATGCTGGTTCCGGAGCGCATGGCTTCGTCACCTGCGCGCGCCGTGCTGCACGGAAGCGCCGACGCGGTGGAGCCGATGTCGCTAAATTTGTGGTACACCAAACCAAACTAGAACGCGTATGTGCGGCATTGTCGGCTACATCGGGCCCCGTGAGGCGTACCCGATTCTCATTCAGGGTTTAAAGCGCTTAGAATACCGCGGCTACGATTCGGCGGGCGTGGCTTTGATGAACGGCGGCCTGGAGGTATTTAAAAAAATGGGCAAGGTCTCGGCCCTAGAGGCCGTAGCCGACGCGACGCGTCCGCACGCCACCCTGGGCATTGGCCACACGCGTTGGGCCACACACGGAGCCCCAAGCGACCGCAACGCCCACCCTCACCGATCCAACTCCGGCCGATTGGTGATTGTGCACAACGGCATCATCGAGAACTACGCCCAGCTAAAGGAGCTGCTCGCGACCAAGGGCTACACCTTCGCGAGCGACACCGATACCGAAGTCCTGGTCAACTTCATTGAGTTCATTCAAAACGAGGAACAGGTCAACCTGCAGCAGGCGGTGCGGCTCGCCCTGAATGAAGTGGTCGGAGCCTACGCCATTGCGGTGCTGAGCACCGACGAGCCCGACCAAATGGTGGTGGGACGCCTTGGTTCGCCCCTGGTTTTGGGTTTGGGCGACAACGAGTTTTTTGTGGGAAGCGACGCGACGCCCTTCATTGATTCGACCAAAAAAGTCATTTACCTCGAAGACGGTGAAATGGCGGTGGTGCAGCGAAGCGGCGTAGTGGTGCGCAAGATTGCCAACGACCTTCCCGTCGACAGCGTCATCCATCAACTGCAGCTGGACCTTGCGGCCATTGAAAAGGGCGGATTTGATCACTTCATGATCAAGGAAATCTTCGAGCAGCCCAAGTCCATCATGGATACGGTGCGCGGACGCCTCAATTTCCAAACAGGTGAAGTCAAGATGGCGGGGCTTGACGCCGTGAGCGACAAGCTCTTGGCTGCGCAGCGCATTTTGGTCATTGGTTGCGGAACGTCCTGGCACGCAGGCCTCGTCGGTGAATACCTGATTGAGGACCTCGCCCGCGTTCCCGTTGAGGTTGAATACGGCAGCGAGTTCCGCTACCGCAACCCCATTATTGGTCCGAACGACGTGGTGATTGCCGTGTCGCAGTCCGGCGAAACCGCCGACACCCTGGCGGCCATAAAAATGGCTAAGGCCAACGGGGCCACGGTGTTTGGAATCTGCAACGTGGTAGGTTCGTCCATCGCCCGAGAAACCCACGCAGGAGCCTATACCCACGCGGGCCCCGAAATCGGCGTGGCCTCAACCAAGGCCTTTACCGCCCAGGTTACCGTGTTTACCCTGATTGCCATGTGGCTGGGGCAGAAAAAGGGCGTGCTTTCGGCAGAACGCGCCGCAGAACTGGCTCACGAGCTTCAAGGGATTCCCGCCAAAATCGAAACGGTGCTGAAGCTCGACGCAAAGATTCACGAAATCGCGAAAACCATGGTGTCGGCAACGAATGCGTTGTTTTTGGGCCGCGGATACAACTTCCCCGTGGCCTTAGAGGGCGCCCTAAAACTCAAGGAAATCAGCTACATCCACGCCGAGGGTTACCCGGCGGCCGAGATGAAGCACGGACCGATTGCGCTAATCGACGAATACATGCCCGTCGTGGTTATCGCGCCGTTTGGGGAGCTTTATGAGAAGCTTGTGAGCAACGTGCAAGAGGTGAAGGCCCGAAAAGGACGCATCTACGCAATCACCGGCGAGGGCAGCGAGGCCATCGCCTCGGTCAGCGACGAGCTCATTGCCATTCCGACTACCGACGAAGCGCTGTCGCCGCTTTTGACCACGGTACCTCTTCAGCTGCTGAGCTACCACGTGGCAGTCCTGCGCGGCTGCAACGTGGACCAGCCCCGGAACCTCGCGAAGAGTGTGACGGTGGAGTAGGCTTAAAGCCGGTACACGCAGCTCAAACCGAGGGATTGCCCCGAAAGGCTAACCTGGGTTGCCGGGCTTTGCCAGGTTCCGTTGGTTTTGGTGTACCACAGCGAAGCGGTTGGGGCAACTTCAACGGCGAGGGTCCAACGTGGCTTAACGCGGTAGCGAATGCCGTAAATCAGGCTTGCGCAGGGTCCGCCATAAAAATAGTCCCCACTGGAGCTGGCGTAGGTCCCCATGGTTCCGCCGAGTTCGGCACCCCAATAGCCTGAAAGTGCGCGCTTAGGGCGATTAATGCGCTCAAAACCGAGCATTCCGTTGGCGTTCATCCAAAAGTTGGGATTGGACTCGCTGTGCGAAAAGTTCAGCGCGTTCTGCCACGTGCGGAAGCGCAGTGCGTAGCGGCCGGTTCCGGGTTCGCCCAAGGCCTTTCGGGGACTGGCCTTGACCAAAATTTGGTAGTTCACAAAGGTGCCGAACATTCCGCCTGTGGGGGGTGGGGTTCGGAGGCCGATTTCGGTATCCCAGCGGACTTGGGCAGTTGCGGAAAGGGTTGCGGCGAGAAGGGTGAGGGTCAAGGTCCGTAGCATTGGGGTGTAGTTTGCCGTAAAGATGCGGCATCTGGGCTAAAGGTTGCACCTCGGGGCTACCTTTGCGCCGTGAAATCCCCCGTGCATCCCAATTTGGTCGTAGCCGGCGCCCCCAAGTGCGGCACGAGCAGCCTCTTTTTCTGGCTTGCGGCTCACCCCGAAGTGGCGTCAAGCCGCGAAAAAGAAACGTTTTTTTGGGCACCCGAGGTGAACCGCTTCAACGCCCGGTGCAACGCCCTGGAGCACGGTGCGGAGGCCTACGCCTCCCTTTTTGCGCACACGGCCCACGCTAAGGTCCGATTTGAGGCCACGGCGCCCTACATCTACTATTCCACGGCTTGGGAAGGTTTGGCTTCGCTGCCCGAAAAACCAACGGTTTTGTTCATTTTGCGCGAGCCCGCTGCCCGTACCCAAAGCCAGTATTTATTCGAAACCCACCGCACGGGTAGGGTGAGCGGGAGTTTTGCGGACTACCTCAAGGAGCCCCACATTCTCGACCACGGCCACTACGTCCGGTACCTGCGTTCGTGGGAAGCGGCTTTGGGCCGTGAAAATTTGGTCATTTGGCAATTTGAGCAGGTGATGCGCGACCCGCAGGCCGCCATGAAATCGCTGGCCCTGCGCTTGGGCATCGACCCCGAGTTTTATAGCAGCTACGATTTTGCGGTGCGCAACGAAACGCTGGCGATCCGCAGCAAGGGCCTCCATCGCCTGGGCTTGCGGCTCCAGTCCATGATTCCCCTCGCGGTTCAGGACGTGCTGCTGCCGCTCTACCTAAAGCTCAACGGCGCGGGGCGTCCCACCGCCGACGCGGCCCTTAAGGCCGAAACCAAGGCGCTGAAGCCGCTTTTCGCGGAATCCAATGCGGAATTGGCCGCTCGCTATCCGGAATCCATTGATTTGGCGCTGTGGGCGTGACGGCCTCCGAACCTTTGCCGTCGGCTCCGGTTAGGAGTGGTGTGCGTTTGAACCAACTTATTCAGCAGCTTCCGGGCTACGCAGGCATGCTGCGCGTCAACGGCCAGACCATTCCCCACTCGTTTGTATCGCTTCACCGGCCCACGGGCAAGTACGTGCACCGGGTACTGCTTCAGCTGGCTTCGCGGCTTCTGGAACACGGGGGCGTGCGGACCTTGGGCCATGCGGGCGCTCCAGGCCTCATTTTGGCGGAATTGGATTCGACCCGAGGTGCGGCACAGATCCCCATTTGGCCCAAGGGCTATTCGGCGGTCGCGGCCAACGTGCTGGGCAATCCGCGCATCCGGGATGGGGTAACGGTTCCGGCCGAGCCCTTTATGGTGCTTGAGCTGGATCCCGCTTGGTCCTCCTTTGACGACTACCTCGCGGCCATGAAAACCAAGTACCGAACGCGCGCAAAGCGGGCCATGACGCTTTCGGCCCATTGCGAACAGCAGTCCTGCACCAACTGGCCCGATGCGGAATGGCTGACGTGGGCGGCGGAGCTCCTGGGCAAAACCCTAGCCGACAAGGTCATCGCCCTCCCGGAGAATTTGCGGGAGCTCTTGGCCACCTTCAAGCGCGTGTACGGCGAGGATTTTCACGTCTTTGGGTACCGGTCCCAAGGTCAGTGGGTAGGCTTCATCACGGCGCTTCACGAGGGCGATACGCTGTACGCACTGCACATGGGTTTTGAGCCGGAGTTTGCGCGCGAAACCCAATTCTACCAGCGAAGCATGATGGACGTCGTGGCCTTGGGCATCAGCCTGGGTGTGGCGCGGGTCAACATGGGCCGGACCGCCACGGAGATCAAGAGCACCTTGGGCGCGCGGCCGGTTGAAAACAGCTTTGTGTTCGTTACTACCTGCAGTTGGATGCGCTGGCTGGTAGCCGGCTACCGCCGGTGGATGCTGCGGTTGCCCACCTACGAGCTCCGTTCGCCGTTCAAGGGCGAAGGGGCCGACTAAGTCGGCTGCTAAAATTCGAGAATGAACCCGAGGGTGGGCAGCGTCCGCCCGGTGTCGCTGCGAAGCAACTGCATTTGGTAGCGGTTCGGGTCGTTGGGGTCAACGATCGGCTGCTTGCTCTGCGCGTCGCGCACCACACTCAGGTAGGGCATGAGCGGGTAGTCGTTGGATCCCAAATTTTGCAGGTCGAGGTACCACGTAATGCTGTGGTTTTTGCGCGCCGTCACCTTGTCGATGCGGAAGTCGATTTGGCTAAAGCTGGCGAGGCGCTCGCTGTTCACCCGGCCGTAATCAAAGACGCCGCGCTGGAGTACGTCCCAGTTGCCGCGCAGCGCGGAAGTGGCGGCATCAAAGGGCGTAAAGGGCGTTCCGCTGGAGTAGCGCGCCTTAATGCCCGCCTGCCAGCCCTTGCCCCATACGCGTCCGGCCGTAACCGAACCGCTGTGGCGGCTGTCCCATACCGACGGGGCCCACTCGGCGTTGCGCGTCTGGAACTCCGACTTGCCGTAGTGGTAGGACGCCATCCACCAGTACTTGCCTTTGAGCTTTTGCTGAAGAAAGACCTCGAGGCCGTAGGCCCGCCCCGTGCTCGTTGGGGTGGAAGCTTGGTCCCCGACGGCGACGTAGGCCCCAATGGCGTTGGCGTAGCTGATTTGATCCTGAACCAGGAAGGGGTAGCGGCGGTAGCCCTTGTAGTAGCCTTCGATGCTCACGCGGTAGGTCTGGCCGTTTTGGTACTCCACGCCGCCCGCAATCTGCTGCACCAAGGCACTGGCGAGGTCGTCGCGACGGCCTTGGGCGGAGTTCGCAACTTGGATAATGGCCGGCGGAAGCTGGCTGTACTGACCGACGTTGGCGTTGGCCGTCCAGTGCGCGCCCAGCAGGTAGCGCAGTGCGAGTCGGGGCGACAGGTTGTGAAGCGGATTGGCCGTAGATGCGGACAGGCTCGCCGCATCGGCGCGGAGTCCCAAGGTAGCCGTCCATCGGGCGCCCAGGGGCTGTACCCAGGATCCGAACACGGCGCCGGTCGCGAAGGCCGCGGTGTCGGCCAAGGTGACGGTATCTATTTGGGTTCCGGTCCACCGAACATTCCACATGTCCAGGTGGTAGGCTCGGCGTTCCAGGCTGGCACCGTAGCTCGCGTATCCGCCGTGGGCGCTCGGATTTTGGCGGCGTTCCACGCGCAGTCGTTGGTTGGTTTCGCCGGCGTCGTAGCGCAGCTGTCGGTCGGCCTCGAGGCCCGAATTCCCGTTGAACTTGGCGGCCTTATTGGCGATGCGGTCTTGGCTGACTACGGCAGACCACTGTCCGCGCTCGTCGAAGCTTCGGTAGCGCAATCCGCCCACTTCGGTGCGCTGCGTGCCTTCGGGGATGTAGCCGACGTTGTACAGTAGGGCGTCCGATGCGTTGGTGTCCGCTGGGTAAAGGGTGTAGCGATCCCAACCGCCAATGGCCAACAGCGTCAGGTCGCGGCGCGCGTCGATTTGGTGGTGCACCCTGACTTGGGCGTCTTGGTAGGCGGGCAAAACCGGAATCTTAAACAGTCGGAAGTAGTACTGGCTGAACGAGTTGCGCGCGCTGGCGGTGAAGCGCGTTTTCTTCCCGAGCGGACCCTCGAGCGTCGCTCCGTAGTCGGTTTGACCCAGGCTCAGGCGAAGCCCCAAGCGGTCCGAGCGTCCGTTTCGGCCGTCCATCGAAAGGGTTCCGCTGAGGACGTTGCCGAAGTTGCTGGCAAAGGCACCCGTCTGGAGCTCGGTGTTTTGGACGTGGTCCAGGTTGATCAGGCTCACCGCACCGCCGCTCGCTCCCTGAATCGAAAAGTGGTTGATGGTGGGCACGTCAATGCCGTCAAACCGGTATCCGTTTTCGGACGGCGCCCCGCCCCGCAGCGAAATGGCGTAGCCGAAGCTCGGTTTGGGCAGAATTCCGGGAAAGGATTGAATGACTTTGGAAAGGTCGAGGACCGCACCCGGCATGCGCTGCATTTCGGCCCAGCCAATGGACTTAATGCTCAGCGGCGATTCGCTGGTGCTGCGGAAGGCATCGGCCGTGACTACCGCCTCGCCCAGGCTTTGAATTGCTTCGATTTCGATGAGCAGTTCGTTGGGCTTTACCGCGTTGATCCAAAGTTCGTGCACGGTTTTCACGTACAATCCCTCGTCGCCGGTCACCGTCAGGTTGGCCAGCCCCGAAGGCAGGTTGGTGAAGGAAAATCGTCCTTCGGCGTCGGTTGTGGTTCGAAATTCCTGGATGTTCGGACTGGTCGTGAGGACCACGTTCCAGCCTTCTGCCGCCTTGGCTCCGCCCTGGGTAAATACAATTTGGCCCCTAAACTGTGCCTGGCCCTGCATTCCCAGCGCGGTTCCGATAACTAAAAATGCCCAAATCCAAAATTTCATGGCGCGAAATTACTTGGGTATTCCGTTTCAAAATACCCAAAAAAGGCTGTTTTTGCCCGAATGGGACGGACTACTGATTGTACTGCGTCATCGCCATGCTGGGACCCGCCAACATAAAGGCTTCAAGCTGCTTGATGGCCCGCTCCACCCCTGGGTTCAGGAACTCCAGTTCTTCGGGCGTCCAGCGCCCGAGGACAAAGTCAACCTGGTGGCCTTTGGGGAAGTGCTGCCCGATCCCAATGCGCTGCCGAGCGTAGTCCTGGCGTCCCAGCGTCGCCTGAATGTCTTTGAGGCCGTTGTGTCCGCCGTCGGAACCCTTGAGTTTGAGGCGCACGTGGCCCACGGGCAGCGCGAGCTCATCGACCACTACCACCAGGTTTTCAAGCGGAATTTTCTCCTCCTCCATCCAGTACCGAACCGCCTTGCCGCTAAGGTTCATGAAGGTGCTGGGTTTGATCAGCACCACCGTACGGCCCTTGATGCTAAACTGCGCGCGATCGCCCAGGCGCGAAACAGAAAAGGACGCCGAGTGGGCCGAAGCCCAGGCGTCCAGTAGGTCGAACCCAATGTTGTGGCGGGTACGGGCATACTCGCTGCCCGGATTACCCAGCCCCACCACGAGGAACTTTTTCATTTATTCCGCGCTGGCCTCGGCAGGAGCCGCTTCTTCGGCGACCTCGTCGTCGGTATCGGCCACGGCGTTACGCGACATGGCAATCGAAACGACTACGGCGTTGTCGGCGTTGAGGATTTCGTAGGGCTTGCCGGCCTTGATGTCCGAAACCCGGATGGCTTGACCAATACGCAGTTCGGTGATGTCGTGCTCGATCGACGAGGGAAGGTCGTTGATCAGGCCCTTAACCTTGAGGTTGCGCAGGGAAAACTTCATCTTACCGCCGCTGCGTACACCGCGAGCGTTACCGGTCAGGATCATCGGAACCTGAATGGTTACCGGCTTTCCGTCAAGAACTTGAATGAAGTCAACGTGGGTCAACGCATCGTTGAGCACGTGGAACTGCATGTCTTGAATTACGGCTTGGTAGGTTTTGCCGTTGAGTTCGATGGACGCCATGCGCGCTTCGGCGGTGTAAACCAGGTCGCGGAATGCGAGGGTCGGAGCGTAGAAGTGAACGGGCTGCTCACCTCCGTACATCACGCAGGGAACGTGGCCTTGTTCGCGGAGCTGCTTGGCGTACTTGGTGCCCAAATCGGTGCGGACGGTGCCTTGGAGGGTTACGGATTGCATGGCTAAAGAAATCGAGGTTTAGAACAAAAAGTGGTCGCTGATGGACTCGTTGGATTGGACTTTGCGCATCACCGCGGCAAATAAGGGTGCTACGCTCAGGGTGCGGATTTTGTCGCTGTTCCGCTTCAGGGGTATGGTGTCGGTTATGACAAGTTCTTTGAGCGCAGAGGCTTCAATGCGTTCGATGGCGTTGCCCGAGAGGACGCCGTGGGTGCAGTAGGCCCGAACCGACTTGGCGCCCTCATCCATGAGCATGTCGGCCGCCTTGGTCAGGGTTCCCGCGGTGTCCACCATGTCGTCCATAAGGATTACGTGGCGGTCCTTAACATCGCCAATCACGGTCATCTTATCGACCACGTTGGCTTTTTTGCGCTGCTTGTAGCAAATCACGACGTCCGCTCCGAGCTGGTTGCCGTAGGCTGAAGCGCGCTTGGATCCGCCGACATCCGGCGACGCAATGGTCAAATTCTCCAGGCCAAGCGCTTCAATGTCCGGAATGAAAATCGAGCTGCTGTAAAGGTGGTCGACCGGAATCTCAAAGAAACCCTGAATCTGATCGGCGTGGAGGTCCATCGTCATCACCCGCGTAGCGCCGGCTGCTTCGAGCAGCTTGGCTACCAACTTGCTGGTAATGGGAACCCGGGGCTTGTCCTTGCGGTCCTGACGGGCGTAGCCGAAGTAGGGAATGACCGCCGTGATGTGGCGTGCCGAAGCGCGTTTGGCGGCGTCGATCATTTGCAGCAGCTCAAACAAGTTCTCGGCCGAAGGCATCGTGCTTTGGATCAAAAACACGCGGCGACCGCGCACCGATTCCTCAAACCACAGCACGTATTCCCCGTCGCTGAAGGGCTGCATGGCCACTTTGCCCATGGGCGCACCGTACTCCGTCGCAATCGCTTGAGCGAGTGAGGCGGTAGCGGTTCCAGCAAAGAGTTTAGCCGTTGGTTGCATCAGAGATTTCTTCAGGGGGTGCAAATGTACGAATTTATTGTGTACTTTTGCCTTCCCTTGCCCAGGTGGCGGAATTGGTAGACGCGCACGACTCAAACTCGTGTTCCCCTGGAGTGCGGGTTCGATTCCCGCCCTGGGCACAAGGATCCCTCTCAGTAGCTTATGGCTGACGCAAAAACCGCAAAATACGACGCAGCCTACCTGCGGATGGCGGCCGAGTGGTCCAAGCTTTCCTATTGCACGCGCCGACAGGTGGGGGCATTAATTGTCAAGGGTCGCAGCATTATTTCAGACGGGTACAACGGCACGCCAAGCGGCTTCGAGAATTTTTGCGAAGACGAGGAGGGCTACACGCGGTGGTACGTGCTCCACGCGGAGGCCAACGCCATTCTCAAGGTGGCGGCAACCACGCAGTCCTGCGACGGGGCGACGCTGTACTTAACCATGTCACCCTGCCGCGAGTGCAGCAAACTCATTCACCAGGCAGGCATTCGCCGGGTGGTGTACGCCTCAGAATACAAAGATCTTTCGGGCGTCGAATTCCTGCGCAAAGCGGGCGTGGAAGTTGAACTAGCAACTAGTTACGAGTAACTCGTTTCTCGATTAGGGGGAATAAAAAAAGCCACCCTCCCGGATGGCTTCTCTCTTTAGAGCTCTAGAGAAAAATTACTCAGCAGCAGCCTCTTCGCCTTCAGCAGCAACCTCTTCGGTAGCTTCTACAGCGGTGGTGTCTTCAGTAACTACCTCTTCAACCACGGTCGTGTCTACCGTCTCTTCAACTACTGCTTCTTCAGCGGCGTTGTTGCAGGCGGCGAAGGCAACCAGGGCCAGGGCGCTCAGAAAAAAGCTTACTTTTTTCATTTTGGGTTTTGGTTTTTAATTGTTTAGGACTTCGAAATCCACTGCAAAGGTAGTGCAATTTTTATGTCGTGCAAGGGGTTACACTTAAATCAATTTTTTTAGTAGCGAAGTCATCGACACCGAATCGTGCAGGTTTGACTTCAAATCACTGATTTTCAGTCGAATTTGCTTCATGCTGTCGCGGTCGCGGAGCGTGACGCTCCCGTCTTCCAAGGATTGGTGGTCAACCGTAATGCAGTACGGAGTACCCACGGCGTCTTGGCGGCGGTAGCGTTTTCCGATCGCGTCTTTTTCGTCGACCGCAACCTGAAAATCCCAGCGCAGCTCATCGTATACCTGCTGGGCGAGCTCGGGGAGCCCATCTTTTTTGAGCAGCGGCAGAATGGCAACCTGCGTGGGCGCCACCGCATAGGGCAACCTCAAGACCGTGCGCGTTGAGCCGTCTTCGAGCACCTCTTCGTCCAAGGCGGTCGACAGCACAGCCAAGAACAGGCGATCCAGGCCCACCGAGGTTTCCACCACATAGGGGGTGTAGGACTCGTTGGTTTCCGGGTCAAAGTACTGCACCTTGCGGCCCGAGTACTCTTCGTGGCGGCGGAGGTCAAAGTCCGTGCGCGAGTGAATCCCTTCGAGCTCTTTGAAGCCAAAGGGGAACTGAAACTCGATGTCGGCTGCGGCGTTGGCGTAGTGGGCCAACTTCTCGTGGTCGTGGAATCGGTAGCGCTCTGCGCCGAGGCCCAGCGCGAGGTGCCACTTCATGCGCGCGTCCTTCCAGTGGGCGTACCATTCCATTTCGCTGCCGGGGCGGACGAAGTACTGCATCTCCATCTGCTCGAACTCGCGCATCCGAAAAATGAACTGTCGCGCCACGATTTCGTTGCGAAACGCTTTACCCGTTTGGGCGATCCCGAAGGGCAGCTTCATGCGCCCGGTCTTTTGCACGTTCAGGAAGTTGACAAAAATCCCTTGAGCCGTTTCGGGGCGCAGGTAGAGGTCGCTCGCCTCTTCGGCCACCGAGCCCATTTTGGTGGCAAACATCAGGTTGAACTGGCGCAGTTCGGTCCAGTTGGCGCTTCCGCTCACCGGGCAGGTGATTTTTTCGTCGATAATCACTTGGCGCGCTTCGCTCAAGTTACCCGCCTCAAGCGCTTGGTTGAAGCGCGTAAGGGCCGCGTCGGCCTTGCTTCGGTACTCGACCACGCGCGGATTGGTGCTTCGGTACAGGGCTTCATCAAAGGACGCCCCAAAGCGCTCCTTGGCCTTTTCCACTTCTTTGTCGGCCTTTTGGCGGAGTTTTTCGGCGTAGTCCTCCACCAGCACGTCGGCGCGGTAGCGCTTCTTGCTGTCTTTGTTGTCGATCATGGGATCGTTGAAGGCGTCGACGTGGCCGCTCGCCTTCCACACCGTAGGGTGCATAAAAATGGCGGAATCCAATCCGACTACATTGCCCTGAAGCTGGACCATCGCCTTCCACCAGTAGGTGCGCAGGTTGTTTTTCAGCAGCACGCCGTTTTGACCGTAGTCGTAGACTGCGCTCAACCCATCGTAGAGTTCGCTGGATTGAAAAATAAAACCGTACTCTTTGGCGTGGGCGATGACGCGCTTAAAGGCTTCTTCGGGGCTCAAGTTGGACATGGCGGAGTTAGGATAACAGGGTGGGCAAATTGGTGGCAAACAACTTGACCGAAATGGCTAATAAAATGATTCCAAATACTTTGCGCAGTACGTTGATGCCGTTTTTGCCCAAAAAGCGCTCGAGGTGGTGCGTGTTTTTCAGCACGAGAAATACCAGCACGGCGTTGATCAGTATGCCCGCGATGATGTTGGCGGTTTCGTACTCCGAACGGATGGAAATCAGGGTGGTCAGGGTGCCGGCTCCGGCAATCAGCGGAAAGGCAATGGGCACGATGCTGGCGGACTCGGGTTCCGCCTCCTTGTATATGCGAACGCCCAAAATCATTTCGAGGGCGAGGAAGAACAGGACCAGCGAACCGGCCACGGCAAAGGAGGCCACGTCCACGCCAAAAAGTTGAAGGATTCCTTCGCCAACGAAGAGAAAAAGAATCATGATGGCCGTGGCGGCTACGGTGGCTTTTTCGCTTTGAATGTGGCCCACGCGGTTGCGCAGCGAAATAATCACGGGAATGCTTCCGATGATGTCGATCACCGCAAACAGGACCATGGTAACGCTGAGGATTTCCGAAAAATTCACGACGGCACAAAGGTAGTGTGCTGCCGGCGGAGCGGCTACTTTTGCGGCATGATCTCGATCGGAACGACCCTGGCCTCGGACGACGTTTTTTCGCAGGCCTTTGTGTGCGACCTCAGCAAGTGCCAAGGTGCCTGCTGCGTGGCGGGCGACGCCGGGGCGCCCCTGCGCGACGACGAGCTGGCGGTGCTGGACCGAATTGGGCCGGCTGTGGCGCCCTACCTCCGGCCCGAAGGCTTGGCTGCGCTCGCCGAACAGGGCAACTACGTGCGCGATACCGACGGCGAATGGGTTACCCCCTTGGTTGGCGGCAAGGAATGCGCGTACGTGGTTTTTGAGGACGAAACCGCGTACTGCGGCATCGAGCGCGCCTACCGCGACGGGGCGGTGGATTGGCCGAAGCCCCTGTCCTGCCATTTGTACCCCATTCGGGTCACTTCGTACCGGGCCTACGACGCCCTGAATGTCGACCGCTGGTCGGTCTGCGAACCCGCGTGCAGCCTGGGCCAGGCGCTCAAGGTTCCGGTTTTTCGTTTTCTGAAGGATCCGCTCATAAGAGCTTATGGATCAGCATGGTACGAGGAAGCAGAGCTCGTCCACGCGGCGCTCGAGCAGGAGCGCGGCAGGGCCTAGGGGCTTTGTTGAAAACTATGGTATAATGTTCAAATCTATCCCTTGTGTGCGAGGGAAGAGTTTTAAACTTTTGTAAGGCGCAAAACAGCCCCTCACGGTAAGCCCGTTCGCTTCGAAATGCTAATGTTTTGTTATTCAAGAGGATACGAAAAAAGAATTTGAACGATGAGCAACACTACCAACACTAACGAGCCGATACTCAAGGAGAACCCAAACCGCTTCGTGCTCTTTCCCATTGAGCACAACGACATCTGGGAAATCTACAAGCGCGCCGAGGCAAGTTTTTGGACTGCGGAGGAGATTGACCTGCACCAGGACGTTACCGATTGGGAGAACAAGCTCACCGACGACGAGCGCTACTTCATCAAACACATCCTGGCCTTTTTCGCGGCTTCGGACGGCATCGTTAACGAAAATCTGGCCGAGAACTTCGTGAACGAGGTGCAGTACACCGAGGCCAAGTTTTTCTACGGATTCCAGATCATGATGGAGAACATCCACAGCGAGACCTATTCGCTGCTGATCGACACCTACGTGAAGGATCCGCAGGAGCGCCATCAACTGTTCAATGCGATTGATACGTTTGAAGCCATCAAAAAGAAGGCGGATTGGGCCCTACGCTGGATTCAGTCTCCTTCGTTTGCCGAGCGCCTTATTGCCTTTGCGGCGGTTGAGGGCATCTTCTTCAGCGGGGCGTTCTGTTCGATTTTCTGGATGAAGAAGCGCGGCTTGATGCCGGGGCTTACCTTCTCGAACGAGCTCATCAGCCGCGACGAGGGCATGCACTGCGATTTCGCGGTTCACCTGCACAACCACCACTTAATCAACAAGGTGCCTAAGCAGCGCATCACCCAGATCATTGTGGAGGCCCTGGATATCGAGCGCGAATTCATTACAGAGTCCCTGCCGGTGGATTTGATCGGAATGAACAGCCGACTCATGGCCCAATACCTTGAATTTGTCGCCGACCGCCTCCTTTCGGAACTCGGCTGCGAAAAGGTGTACAACAAGGAAAATCCCTTCGATTTCATGGACATGATTTCGCTCGAAGGCAAAACCAACTTTTTTGAAAAGCGCGTTTCGGACTACCGCAAAGCAGGCGTGGGTGCCGAAGTGGAGTCCAAGGCCGACGCGTTCTCGTTTGATTCTGATTTCTAGTCGAGCACGAACATGATGCACGTTATCAAGCGCGACGGCCGCAAGGAAGCCGTTAAATTCGATAAGATTACGGCCCGTATCCAGAAGCTCTGCTACGGACTCAGTCCGCTGGTAGACCCCGTCGCGGTGGCCCTTCGCGTGATCGAAGGCCTCTACGACGGCGTGACCACGAGCGAGCTGGATAGCCTCGCGGCCGAGGTTGCCGCGTCCATGACGGTTCGCCACCCGGACTTTGCGCAACTCGCGGCCCGCATTGCCGTGAGCAACCTGCACAAGAACACCAACAAGTCGTTCACCGAGACGATGCGGGCCATGCACCAGTACGTCAACCCCAAGACGAACCAGGCCGCCCCGCTCATCGCCGACGACGTGATGGAGCTCATCGAGAAAAACTCGGAACTCCTGGATTCGACGGTGATTTACGACCGAGACTTCAGCTACGACTACTTCGGATTCAAGACCCTAGAGCGCTCGTACTTACTGCGCACGAACGGCCGAATCGCCGAGCGTCCCCAGCAGATGCTGCTGCGCGTATCGCTGGGCATTCACAAAGAAGACATTCAGGCGGCCATTGAAACCTACGACGGCATGTCGCGCGGCCTCTACACCCACGCAACCCCGACGCTGTTTAATGCCGGAACCCCCAAGCCGCAGATGTCGAGCTGCTTTTTGCTTCAAATGGCCGACGACAGCATCGACGGCATCTACGATACGCTCAAGCAGACCGCCAAAATTTCGCAGAGTGCGGGAGGAATTGGCTTGAGCATCCACAACGTGCGCGCCACGTGATCCTACATCCGCGGTACCAACGGAACCTCGAACGGCCTGATTCCGTTGCTGCGCGTGTTCAACGACACGGCCCGCTACGTAGACCAAGGCGGCGGCAAGCGCAAGGGCTCGTTCGCGGTCTACCTCGAAACCTGGCACGCCGATATTTTTGACTTCCTGGACCTCAAGAAGAACACCGGCAAGGAAGAGCTTCGCGCCCGCGATTTGTTCTACGCCATGTGGATTTCGGACCTGTTCATGGAACGGGTTGAAGCCGACGCCGAGTGGACGCTGATGTGCCCCAACGAGTGCCCCGGCCTCTACGACACCTACGGAGATGCCTTCAAGGAGAAGTACGAAGCCTACGAGCGCGCAGGGAAAGGCCGCCGCACGATTAAGGCCCGCGAGCTTTGGACCAAGATTCTCGAAAGCCAAATTGAGACCGGCACCCCCTACATGCTGTACAAGGACGCGGCCAACGCCAAGTCCAACCAAAAGAACCTCGGGGTAATTCGTTCGTCGAACCTCTGTACCGAGATCCTGGAGTACACGGCGCCCGACGAGATTGCGGTCTGCAACCTGGCATCGATCGCACTGCCGAAGTACGTTGAGAACGGAGCATTCGATCACCAAATGCTCTACGACGTGGTGTACAAGGTGACCCACAACCTGAACGACGTCATCGACCAGAACTACTACCCGGTTCCCGAGGCGCGCAATTCCAACATGCGCCACCGCCCGGTGGGCTTGGGGGTACAGGGTCTCGCGGACGCCTTCATCAAGCTGCGCTTGCCCTTCACGTCTCCCGAAGCGCGTCAGCTGAACAAGGATATTTTTGAAACCATCTACTTTGCCGCCGTAACCGCATCCTGCGATATGGCCAAGAAGGACGGGGCCTACGAAACGTTTAAGGGCTCGCCAATCAGTGAGGGCCAGTTCCAGTTCAACCTGTGGGGTGTGAGCGAAGACGAACTCAGCGGGCGCTGGGATTGGAAGGCGCTCCGCAAGGAGGTCATGAAGCACGGGGTACGCAACTCACTGCTGGTAGCTCCGATGCCGACGGCCTCGACCTCGCAAATCCTTGGAAACAACGAGTGCTTTGAGCCCTACACGAGCAACCTGTACACGCGCCGCGTGCTTTCGGGCGAGTTTATTGTGGTGAACAAGCACCTGCTGATTGATTTGGTGAAGCTCGGACTGTGGAACGACGACCTGAAGAACGCCATTATGGCCAACAACGGTTCGATTCAGGCCATCGACGGCATTCCCGACAACATCAAGGAGCTGTACAAAACGGTTTGGGAGCTCTCGATGCGCGACATCATTGACATGGCTGCGGACCGTGGACTCTTCATTGATCAGTCCCAGTCGCTCAACCTCTTTGTCGAATCCCCCAACATGGGCAAGCTCACGTCGATGCACTTCTACGCCTGGAAGAAGGGCCTCAAGACGGGCATGTACTACCTCCGCACCAAGGCGGCTTCGGCGGCGATTAAGTTCACCGTGAAGAAGCGCAACGAGGCAGCGCCCGCCGAAGAGGTATTTAGCGAAGTGGACCAGCTGAAGCAGCAGCAGGAAGCGCTCGCGGCGATGGATACCCCTGAGGTAAAAATTTATTCTGCGGAAGAGGCGGTGGCCTGTTCCTTGGATAATCCAGAAGCCTGCGAAGCCTGCGGGTCGTAAGCAGATTTGTGGACTAATTGCCTAAAATGCCTACCTTGTGTAGGCATTTTTCATTTTCATTAAACGCTGCATTTCAGGAATTTGTGTATCTTGACGTAGTTCAAAACACAGGAAACCATGGCCCGAGAACAAGATAACCGTCGCGACGTGGATGAGCTCCGCCAGCGGCACCGGCACGAAGAAGAAGAACACGACAAGGCAGCGACCGCAACCCAAATTGTGGTATTGGTCGTGATTCTGGGTATCGTGGGAACTTTGGCGTACTACTTGAGCACCTAAACGCGCGAACGTACCTTCGCTTCGCATGAAGCGTTGGACGACTTGGCTTGGAGGGGGCCTGGGCTGGGCATTGGGCGGACCCCTCGGGGCGCTTCTGGGTGCAGCCGTCGGAAACGCACTTACCGATTTTTGGACCCGAGACGAACGCGGTGCGGCGGTATCTCCGTCCGAGCGCGATTTTCACGCGTCGCTGCTCGTTTTGGCGTCGATGGTAATCAAGGCCGACGGGAAGGTCGACGATCGGGAGCTGAACTTTGTTCGGGATCAGTTTCGGCAGTGGTTTGGCGTAGAACGCGCCAACGAAGCGTTTTCGTTTTTCAAAAAGGTCGTCCAGGAGCAGCCGGCGCTCACGTCGGTTTGTGCCGAAGTTCGAAGCCACATGAGCCTTCAGGGCCGAATTCAAATCGTCGGATTTTTGTTTGCCTTGGCCTACGCCGACGGAAGCCTGCAGCCTTCGGAACGCGCGGTGATTGCCCGGATTGCGCAGTACCTCGGCCTCAACCAACACGATTTTAGCCGTCAGGAGTTGCTGCACCGACCCGCAGAGAAGCGGCGAGACCCCTATGAAGTACTCGGCATATCGCCTTCGGCTACCGATGCGGAGGTCAAGTCGGCCTACCGAAAATTGGTGAAAAAGTACCACCCTGACGCGCTGCAGGGCATGGGCGACGACGTAGTTAAGGAAGCTGAAGCAACATTTCGGCAAATTCAGGGGGCCTACGAAGAACTTTGTGGCGCCCGCGGCATTAAGTAGGTATGGACTTTCGCGACCCCATCCGCGCCGAATTGGCCCAATTCAACAAGGACTTCCCCGAGGCGTTCCGCTCCAAGGTGGCGCTTCTGGACCTCATCCTGCGCTACATGGTGCGGCAGAAAGGCAAGCAGTTGCGTCCTTCGCTGGTTTTTCTGGTGGCCAAGGCTTTTGGGACCGTTGGACCGCGGAGCTTCCGCGGCGCAACATTGGTTGAGCTGATGCACACGGCTACGTTGGTTCACGACGACGTCGTGGACGAGTCGGCGGTTCGGCGCGGAATGTTCTCCATCAATGCGCTTTGGAAAAACAAAATCGCCGTGCTCGTTGGCGACTACATGCTGTCCAAGGTTTTGCTTTTGGCGGTGGAGTCTGGGGATCACGACCTGCTTCAGGCCGTGAGTTCGGCCGTTCGGTCCATGAGCGAAGGGGAGCTCCTTCAAATCGAGAAGGCGCGCCGATTGGACATCGATGAGTCCGTTTACTACGAGATTATTGAGAAAAAAACAGCTTCGCTCATGGCCTCGTGCTGCGCCGTGGGCGCGGTTTCGGTTGGGGCTGATGAGGCCGCGGTCAAGCAGGCTGCCCAGTTTGGCAATGCCCTGGGTATGGGATTCCAAATTCAAGACGACCTGCTCGATTACCAAGCCTACGGCCAAAGCGGCAAGCCGTCGGGTATCGATGTGCGCGAACAAAAAATGACTTTGCCGCTTATTTACGCGCTGCGCCGTGCGGATTCCGCACAAAAAAAGGAGTTGATGCGCATTGTGCGCCGCAAGTCCAACGACCCCGAGCACATCCGAACCTTGATGACGGAAGTTGCTCGGCTGGGCGGATTGGAGTACGCCATGCTTCGCCGCGATGCCTACCTGGATTCGGCGCGCCGTATTTTGGCGGAATTCCCTGCGGGTGAGGCGCGCAGTTCGCTGGAACTTCTCGTTGATTTCGTTGGCCAGCGGGCCAAATAATTCCTACCTTCATTCGTCCTATGGGACTCATTTCACCCGCAACCGTTGACCGTATTCTCGATGCCGCACGCATCGAAGAAGTCGTGGGTGAGTTTGTAACCCTGAAGCGCAGCGGGGGCAGCTTTCGCGGCCTCAGCCCCTTCACGCAGGAGAAGACCCCCTCGTTTTATGTAGTTCCGTCAAAGGGCATTTTTAAGTGCTTTTCGTCGGGCAAGGGCGGTTCGGTGGTGACCTTTTTGATGGAGCACGAGCAGCTCTCCTACCCCGACGCCCTGCGCTGGCTCGCCAAAAAGTACCAGATTGAGGTAGAGGAAGAGGAAACCTCGCCCGAGCAGGACGCCGTGCGGGATCGCCGCGAGAGCATGTTTGCGGTTAATGCTTTTGCGCTGAAGCAGTTCAGCGAGTGGATGTGGAACGAGGAACACGGCCGTGCCGTGGGCTTAGCCTACTTCCGGGAGCGGGGTTTTACCGACGAAACCCTTCGCAAGTTCGAGTTGGGATACCACCTGGAGGGACGCGACACCTTGGCGCAGGCGGCCAAAAAAGCGGGCTACCAGGAAGAATTTCTCGAGTCGACCGGCCTGTGCATCAAGCGCGAAACCGGTGGACTTGTCGATCGGTTTTGGGGGCGGGCCATGTTCCCCATTCATTCGCTGAGCGGGCGGGTCGTGGGTTTTGGGGGCCGTGTGCTCCGCAGCGACGCCAAGACCGCAAAGTACTTGAACAGCCCCGAGTCCGAGATTTACCACAAGTCTCAGGTGCTTTATGGCCTCTTTCAGGCCAAGCAAGCGATAAGTCGGGCCAACAAGGTGTACCTGGTCGAGGGCTACACCGACGTGATCAGCATGCACCAAGCGGGCGTGCACAACGTCGTTTCGTCGAGCGGAACCGCCCTGACCCTGGAACAAATTCGCCTCGTCAAGCGCTTGACCGAGCACGTAACGCTGCTTTACGACGGCGACAAGGCGGGCATCCGCGCTTCGTTTCGCGGAATTGACTTGCTGCTCGAAGAAGGACTGTACGTGCGTGCCGTGCCCTTGCCGGCCGGCGAAGACCCGGACTCGCTGGCCCGCAGCATGGACGCGGAGGCCCTAGCGGCCTACCTCAGCGAACATGAAGTGGATTTCATGCAGTTCAAGGTGGAGGCTTTGACCGAAGAGGGTCAGGCTCAGGATCCCATTCGCCGTGCCGAAGTGGTGCGCGACGTGGTGCAGTCCGTGGCCAAAATTCCCAATGCTATTTTGCGCGAAGTGTACCTCAGGGACAGCGCCCAGCGCCTGGGAATTGAGGAGCGCAGCCTCTACGCCGAGATGGAGCGCATTCGCGGAAGCGAGCTGAAGAACGCGAGCCAGCGCCGTCCCGACCGCGATCCCTACGAAGACCCGACCCCGCCGGAAATGCAGGTGCAGCGCCCGCAGGCTCCGCGCCCGCTGGCCGTCGAGGAATCCCTAATTCGGGTGCTCCTGCAGCACGGCAGCGACCGCATTACCTGGCTTGGCCCCGACGGTCGCGAACACGAAGATGCGGCGGCCGCCCTGATTTTGGATGACTTAAGTGCCGACGAACTGGCATTTGGTCACGAAGCCTACCAGCGCATTTATGCCGAAATGCTGCGAATTTGGTCCGCCGAAGAGCGGATTTTGGGACCGGAACATTTTGTGCGCCATGTGGATCCCGAAATGGCCGCAACCGCGGCGGAGTGCTTGACCGAGCGGCACCAGCTGGCGGATTGGTCCCGAAAGAGTATTTATATTGGCTCCGTGGAGGACCAGCTGTCGAATCACGTGCACGAGTGCCTGCTGCGCTTCAAGGAGCACCGACTTGAGGACCGAATTCGGGAGGCGGTAGCCGAGCTTGCCCAGCTGACCGAGCCGGAGGCGCGCGAGGTCAAATTGGCCGAGTTCATACGGATTCAAACGCTTCGTAATGCCCTAAGGGCGGAATTGCAGCGCGTGGTATAATGGTTGCAGCGTGCGCCCTATGAATCCTACTACCCGTCCTTCATGGGGAGTCCGCTTGATTGCCCGCACCCTCGCGGCATTTGGTACCGCGTGGATGCTTCCCGGGGTTGATATTGATAAGTTTACCACGGCCATTTGGCTTTCGGTGGTTTTGGCGCTGCTCAATTCGACCGTCAAGCCCATACTGATTCTGCTGACCATTCCGCTGACGGTGGTGTCTTTTGGGCTCTTTCTGTTGGTTATCAACGCCGGCGTGGTGCTGCTGGCGAGCGACTGGATCGACGGTTTTTCGGTAAGCGGATTTTGGTCCGCCCTGGCGTTCAGCATCGTGTATTCCGCCCTTTCAAGCATGCTCGAAGGGCAGTGGAAGCTGCGGGTAGCCCGCGTTAAGTAGGTTCCGACTAAAACCTACGCCTGTCCGACAACTCCCCCGGCGATGATGTACTTCATGATGTCGCCGGTTTTGCCGTTTAGCTGCTCCACGTAGGTTTGGGGCACCACGTACATGTCGCCCATGATGGTCAGGGCCAAGGGAACGTACACCATCACGAAGCCCTCGGGGGCGTTGCCGAGCTCCTTAAGGGTATCGTCGGTCACAAAACCGACCTTGCGCACTTCGCTGTCGGGAGCCATTCGCACCAAGACCGCGTTTTCGAAGCCCTTCTTTTTGCCCGTTAGGCTTTTCATGACGTCTTTGGTCGAGCTGTAGACCAGCTTGACCAAGGGCAGCTTTTCGAGTATTCCGTCGACCAGCTTGACCAGGGGGTTTTTAACCATGAAGTTCCCTAAAAAGCCCACCAGGGTAATGCCCACCAGGAGCGTCAACAGGCCGAGCCCCGGTATGTCAAAGGGCAAAATGGAATCAAGCCGGCTGAGGGCCCAATAGAGCACGTATCCGGTCAGGGCAAGGGGCGTGGTATACAGAAGCCCCTGAATAAAGTAGTTGATGATGCGGTTTTTCATAGGAGGGGGTAATGGGCTTGGGTTTTTTTGGGTAGGCCGCGCACGACCAAGTTATACGATTGCCGAATCCAAGAAGCCACCGTTCGGGACGGGGCTGAACCGTCAAGGCGCACGGCGCTCCAGTGCACGGGACTCATGTGCGAAGCGCGCTCGAGGCAGGGAAACTCCGCCCTTAGGTCCTCGAGCTGGTCGGGCGGAAACTTTAGGGCCATGCCCACGGGCTCGGGTTCGTCAAGCGGAAGAATGGCAAACATCTTCCCAGCCACTTTCAGGACCAAATGGTCCGGGCCAAAAGGGGTCGTTACCTCGGCGTAGGGAAGTTCGGATGCGTAGGCAAGGGCTTCATCGCGGTTCACGGTACTAAAGTTCGCTCATTGGGTCCCAAAAGTGCTGCGCAAAATGCTGGATTTGGTCGTCGACGACGCGGATCCCTTCGGCTTCGAGCTGCTGCTGCATGGCGGTGAATCCGCCAAAATGGTGTTTTCCGGTGAGGACTCCGAGGCGATTGACGACCCGATGGGCGGGAACGTCCGGCAGGCTGTGTGCGGCATTCATGGCGTAGCCCACGGTTCGCGCTCCGCCGGTGCTGCCCAGGTAGCGCGCAATGGCGCCGTAGCTCGTGACGCGTCCGGGTGGAATTTGGCGAACTACCGCGTAGACCCGCTGAAAAAAGTCCGACTCGGGGGCGCTCACGCAAAGTGGAATTTGAGGTAGGTAATCGTTTTGCCCTTGTCCATAAAAAAGCGCTCGTAGTAGGTCTGGCATGCGAACGCCACATGATCGGGGTAGGGCTCGAGTTGCCGGTACACGTCGTGGTAGCTTTCCAGCACCTCGTGGCCCTGGAGTTCCAAAATTCCGTGCAGGTATCCGTGCAGGAACTCGCTGTCCGTTTTGAGGTGCAGCAGTCCTCCGGGCTTGAGCAGCCGCCGGTAGCGCGTTAAAAACTCCGGGTTGACCATGCGGTGCTTGGCGCGCTGGTACTTGATTTGCGGGTCGGGAAAGGTGATCCAGATCTCGTCGATTTCGCCCGGGGCAAAGGCCTGCTCGAGCCATTCGATGCGGGTGCGCAGGAAGCCCACGTTGTCCAGCCCGTCGGCCAGCGCTTCCTTGGCGCCTTTCCAGATGCGGGCGCCTTTGACGTCAATGCCGAGGTAGTTCGTACCGGGTTCGCGCCGCGCCAGGGCCACGGTGTATTCACCTCGGCCGCAGCCCAGTTCGACCACCAGCGGGCGTTCCGATTTAAAAAAGTCCGCCTTCCACGCCCCACGAAGGCGGAAATGCTGTAGTATCTCGTCTTTGCTCGGCTGGACCACATGGGTCATGGCGTCCAGCTCGGCGAACTTCGCGAGTTTGCCTTTTCCCATGAATCAAAGGTAGGCCTGGCCCGAGGTTGGCTGCAGGTCAAGGAGCCGCGCCTGCACCGTGCGCTCGCCGCGGTACTCGTTCCACGAAAGCTGGAAGGCCGCGTCGACCAAGCCTTCGGGGATCGGGTCGTCGCCCCACTGAAAATGGATTCCGCGCAGGGAGCGCTGGCGAAAGGGGTCAAATAGCTCAACCTGAAGGTGTTCGCCTTCGGCGCCGACGTTTTTGGTGTAGGCTAATTCGACTCCCCGCACGCCCCAAACGGGCGCGGGATTTCCCACCCCAAAGGGCTCGAGCCGGTCCTGAAGCTGAAGCAGCCGCGGCGTAACCTCGTCGATGCGCAGCACGACATCGACCTCGATTTGGGGTTGCCGCATGGATTCGGGCCACCGGCGATCGACGGCGGCGTTCAGGGCTACCCGAAAGTCGTTGAGATTCTCGGGCTTGCAGGTCATTCCGGCCGCTGCTTTGTGTCCGCCAAATTGGATGAGGTGTGCGCTCGCGTCGTCCAGGGCGGCGTAGAGGTCGAGGCCTGGGGCGCTTCGCGCACTTCCGGAGAGCACGCCTTCGTGTTCGGTAAAGGCCACCACGGGGCGGTAAAAGCGCTCGGCCACGCGCTGGGCGATCAGCCCAACAATGCCCTTGTGCCAATCCGGGTGGTAGAGCACCAAGGCCAGGTCGTCGGCCAGCCCCTCGGCCATTTCGAGGGCCTCGTCGACCATGCGCCGTTCGGTACTGCGCCGCGTGGTATTGAGGTCGTGCAAATCCTGGCTGAACCGGTCAATGGGGCCGAGTTCGTCGGCGGTAAGCAGCTGAACAGCCCGCAGTCCGTGGTCCATGCGGCCGGCTGCATTGATTTTGGGTGCGACACTGAAGCTCAAATCGCGGGCACTCACGGGTCCGCGCCGCTCGCCGATCAGCGCTTTTAGGGCGGGCCGTGGGTTGGTGTTGATCAGGTCCATCCCCTGCATCAGCCAGCGGCGGTTGAGTCCGACCATGGGGACCATGTCGGCGGCTATGCTCAGGGCCAGAAGGTCTAAATGGGCGTCCAGCGGGGCCGAGTCCAGTCCGGCGGCTTCGTAGGCACTGCGCCAGAGCAGAAACCCAACGCCGCAACCCGACAAGTAGGTATGGCCAAATTGGCAGTCGCTTCGAAGGGGGTCCAGCACGGCCAGCGCGTTGGGCAGGCGGTCCTCGGGTTGGTGGTGGTCGGCCACGATGACGTCGAGCCCGCAGGCTACCGCGTAGTCAATCTCATCGAAGGCCTTGACCCCGCAATCCAGCGCAACCAGCACTTTGGCGCCCAGTTCCACCGCGCGGTCAATCCCCGCTTTAGACAATCCGTAGCCTTCGCGGTAGCGGTCGGGGATGTAGGCCTCGCTCCGCCAGCCGCCGGCCCGAAGGGCCAGGGTGCCCACCGAAACGGCGGTAGTACCGTCTACATCGTAGTCACCAAACAGAAAGACGAGCTCGCCTTGGGCTCGGGCCATCGCCAGGCGCTCGGCTGCCGCGGGCATTCCGGCCATGTCCATGGGGTTGACTTCGTCGGGGTCCGTTCCCTGAATCCAGTCCCGTACGGCATCGAGGCTGCGGAATCCGCGCAGCGCAAGGAGTTCCGCCATGGGGCGATCCATTTGCTGTTCGAGCGCGGCTACGGCCTCGGCATCGGGTTTGGGCGGAAGGGTCCACCACTTGCGGCGAAAACGGCTCATGCCTCGTCGCGCCGTTGATCTTGGTACACGGCCGCTTGGTGCTGCACCGAATACCGGTGAACCAGCTCAAAAAACGCCTTGACGTAGTTCGGGTCAAGGCCTTGATTTGCAGCCTGCGCCTCACGCTGTTCGAGCATGTCGACCCAGCGGTCCATTTGAAACACACTGGCGCCTTGCTCGAGCTTCCGGTGGGCCAAGCGCTCGACAATAGCTTGGCGCTGCTGAATGAGGTCCACAAACTGGGCGTCAATCTGATCGAGGGCTTCGCGGTCGGCGCTCAAGCTTTGGGCAAGGGCAACCGGGTCGGCCGATTCCATGTAGCGGGCGAGTCGGTCAAGCAGCGCCCCAAAACGAGCGGGCGTCAGTTGCTGGGCGGCATCACTCAAGGCCTCGTCGGGCTGGGGGTGGATCTCGATCATGAGCCCGTCAAGCGCCAAATCCATGGCAATTTGGGCGACCGACTCCACGAGGTCTCGCTGGCCCGCAATATGGCTTGGGTCGCAAAAAATGGGAAGTTCCGGGGCCAGTCGACGCAGCTCAAAGGTCAGTTCCCAGCGCGGATCGTTGCGGTAGGGCTCGGGGTGCGTCGCAAAAAATCCGCGGTGCACGGCGGCCAAGTCGCTAAGCCCCATTTTGTCCAAGCGTTCAATAGCCCCAACCCAAAGTCCCAGGTCGGCGTGGATCGGGTTTTTAACCAAAACCGGCACGGCCGAACCCTTGAGCGCTTCGGCAATTTCCTGAACATAAAACGGATTGACGGTGGTTCGCGCACCCAGCCAGACCGCATCGGCACCGGCGGCCAAGGCGCGTTCGGCATGGAGCGGGTTTCCTACTTCGACCACAAAGGGCAAGCCAACCTCGGCGCGCATGATTTGCAGCCACTCCAGGGCGTTGTAGCCGGCGCCCTCAAAGGCTCCCGGCCGGGTTCGCGGCTTCCACACTCCCGCCCGAAAAAGTTGGGTACGGCCGTCGGCCTTCAGCGCCCGTGCCGTTTCAAGTACCTGGTCCAGCGACTCGGCGGAGCACGGTCCGGCAATGACCCAGGGCTCGCCCGATTCGGGACTCCAATGGCCAAACGGACGGTGGCGGCGCGCTGCAGCACTCATGATTCAGTGGTTTTTTGGGGGCTTGATGCGCCCTCAAGAATAACCACGAGTTCGCCCCGAGGTTCAACCTGCGCAAAATAGGCCTGCAGCTCGGCGGCCGTGCCGCGGTGGTAGGTTTCGTGCACCTTAGAAAGTTCGCGAACGACGCACATTCCGCGGTCCGGTCCGAGCCAGGCCACCACTTCGTCGAGCAGCTTGCGCAGGCGGTGCGGCGACTCATAGGCTACGAGGGTACGCGGCTCGGTTCGCCAGCTTTGGATGCGCGTTTGCCGTCCCTTTTTTTGCGGAACAAAGCCCTCAAACACAAACCGATCGCAGGGAAATCCGCTGGCGACCAGGGCGGGAATGAGCGCGGTAGGGCCCGGCAAGGCTTCGACGACCAAGCCCGCCTCGATGCAGGCACGAACCAGCAAAAAGCCCGGATCGCTGATTCCCGGTGTGCCCGCGTCGCTGGCCAGGGCTACGTGGCCCGAGCTCTCGGCGACCAGGCGCACCAGGGCTGCCGCTTGGGCGTGTTCGTTGTGCATGTGGTAGGGGCGAAGCTTCGCTTCTAACCCCAACAATTTCAGCAACTTGCCCGTAGTTCGGGTGTCTTCAGCCAGCACCACGTCCGCTTCGACCAGCGCGGTTTTGGCGCGGTCGGTGACGTCTCCGAGGTTACCCAGCGGAGTCGGTACGAGCACGAGTTTGCCCATTTACTCGAAGCGGGCGTAGACGAGGGCCATGAAGCGCTCCGCGACGTCGGGGCTCTTACTCCAGTCGTATTCGGGCTGCACGGCTTCGCGAATGAAGGTTTCGCACTCGGACTTGGATTCCAGCGTCGCCAAGTAGGCCACGATGCGCTGGTAGTCTTGGTCGTCGCCGCCAAATAGGTGCTTCACAAAGGCCAAGCGGTCGTTGAGTCCCGCGTTGAGGTTGGCAAAACGGGCGTTCACGGATTTGGCAGCATTTGGTTGCGGGTTGCTAGCTGCTGGTTGCGGGTTGCTAGCTGCTGGTTGCTGGTTGCTAGTTGCTGGTTGCTGGTTACTAGTTGCTGGTTGCGGGTTGCTAGCTGCTGGTTGCTGGTTGCTAGTTGCTGGTTGCTGGTTGCTAGTTGCTGGTTGCTGGTTACTAGTTGCTGGTTGGCCGCCGGTTAGGCCCTCGATTTGGGCAGTTACGGCGGCGGTAAGTCGGGCTTCGGCGGCCTCCTGGGCGGCTGCGAGTTGGGCCTGAAGCTGTTCCTGGGCGGCCTGCTGGGCGGCCGCCTGGGTCAGTGCTTGAGCCTGTGCGAGTTCCGCTTGGGTTGCGGCGAAATGGGCTTCTGCCTGGGCTTTGGCCGCAGCGACTTCGGCGCGGAATTTAACCTGGTGGGCCTGCACCAAAAGCGATTCGAGTTGGGAGAGTTCCGCGTCGTTCGGAACCTCAGAATGTAGGGCAGAAGAGAGGCCAGAAAGGGCCGAAGAGAGGGCGGTGCTCATGGTGGAAAGCCGTAGTTTAGCAGAAGTGGAAAAGTACGAAATGTTCCAAGAGCCTGCGCCCCGATCAGGGCACATTGAAGTGATCGCGGGCTCCATGTTTTCGGGAAAGACCGAAGAGCTGATTCGCCGGCTCAAGCGTGCCCAAATTGCGCAGCTTAAGGTGATGGTTTTCAAACCACTAACCGACAACCGATACGCCGAAAATGCGGTGGTCACCCACGACGAAGGGCGCATGGAAGCCCGCCCGGTGGCCGCTTCGCACGAAATTTTGGATGCGGCCCTCGAGGCCGAGGTCGTCGGTTTGGACGAGGCCCAGTTCTTCGATGAAGGAATTGTGGACGTGGCCAACGAGCTGGCGGACCGCGGAAAGCGGGTGATTGTGGCCGGACTGGACATGGACTACAACGGCGTCCCCTTCGGCCCCATGCCCCATTTGATGGCGGTGGCGGAATTTGTGACCAAGGTTCACGCCATTTGCGTGCGGAGTGGAACGCTTGCCCACTACTCCCACCGGCTAACGGCGGATCCCAACCAGGTGATGTTGGGCGATCGCCGCACCTACGAGCCCCTTTCACGGGCGGAATTTGTTCGCGAACGCAACCGGCAATCCTAGCATGAACGCGCCGAGTTGGACCCTGCGGCGGTTGGCCGAAGTACTGGGGGCGGAACTTCACACGTCGAATCCCGAGCGCGTGCTGCGCCGCATGGCCACCGATTCGCGCACTACCCAGACAGAGCCTGCGCTGTTTTGGGCGTTGACTACTTCTTCGGGCGACGGACACAAGCACCTTGCTGAGGCTGCGGAGCGCGGTTGTGCGGCGGCGGTGGTGTCGGCAACCGGATGGGCCGCACACGCCGTGGCGGGATTGGACGTATTGGTCGTTGACGACGTGTGGAAGGCCCTGTATCGGCTGGCGGAGGTCCACCGGGCCGCGTTCCGCGGCCCGGTGGTGGCCGTCACCGGCTCCAACGGAAAAACCAGCGTCAAAGAACAACTGGCCCACGTGCTGGGCGACCCCACGGTCGCCCGCAGTCCCCGCAGCTACAATTCCAGATTGGGCGTACCCCTTTCGGTACTGCACTTTCCGCTTGACGCGTCGATGTGGATCGTAGAAGTCGGCGTTTCGGAAACCGGCGACATGGCGCGCTTCACCCCCTGGCTCAAGCCAACCCACGGGATCTTCACCGGTCTTGGGGACGCCCACGACGCAGGCTTCCCGAGTCGTGAAGCCAAACTCGCGGAGAAGCGGTCGCTGTTCAACGGAGTCCAACGCCTCCTTTGGTCGGAATCCATTCCCGTTGGAACCCTGCAGCTGGAAACCAGCATTCCGTCGCTCGTTCCCGGTGACGTACTGCGCACCGAAGGCGCGAACTGGATCGGCCCCGACGGGCAGTCGTTTGAAATCCCCCGGGAATCCGAGGCCGAGCGGTCCAACGCCGGGCTTGCGCTGGCGGCCTGTTATGTGCTTGGCCGGATCCCCCACGATTTCGACAGCCGCCCGCGCGGCCCGTTGCGCTTGGAACGGCGCGCCGCCCGCTGGGCCGGCGGCGCGCTGCTCGTCGACCGCTACGCGCTCGACGAGGCCTCGGCCCAAGAGGCCCTCGAACTACTGGCCCAAGAACCCGCGACGCCCCGGTCGGCCCTCATTTTTGACGCCGACTCCGCTCGCTGGAAGGCGGCCCTCGCCCGCTGGGCCATGCAGTTTCCGGGCCTTAGCGTTCAAATCTGCAGGCCCCAGGACTCCGCCCTGGGCCTGGGCGAAGAAGGGGCAGTGCTGCTTAAGGGGCACGGCGTGGACGCGGCCCTGGAGGCCCGCGTTGCCAACCAGCACGACAGCACCGTGGAACTCGACGTCGACGCACTCGAGGCCAACTTGAGGCACTACCGATCGCTGCTGCCCGAGGGTACCCGTATCATGGCCATGCTGAAGGCCAACGCCTACGGATTGGGTGCGGTTCCCGTGGCCCGGGTCCTGGAGCGCCACAGGCTGGACTATTTGGGCGTAGCCTACCCCGAAGAGGGCCGCGAGCTGCGCGAAGCCGGCATTCGTACGCCCATCATGGTGCTGAACCCCGGCGAACCGTCGTTTGAGCTGATGCTTCGCCACCGGCTGGAACCCGAGCTGTTTAGCTGGGACCGGCTGCGTGCCTTTGCCGAGGCCTTTGCGCGCCATCCGGATTCCTTGGGCGAAGTTTTGGTGCACGTCAAGGTCGATACGGGCATGCACCGATTGGGTTTTGCGCCCCACGAGGGCGGAGCCGTGGCCGAAGTTCTGCGCGGCTTACCCGGCGTTCGCGTGGCTTCGGTGTTAAGCCATTTTGCGGCGGCCGAAGTTCCCGAGAAGGACGCGTTTACCCGCGAGCAGTGGACCAAGTTCACCGAATTTGCCGACGCCTTGGAGCGCGGACTCGGAACCCGAATCTGGCGCCACATGGCCAATACGGCAGCCGTAGCGCGCCATCCCTGGGCGGCGGGGGACATGGTCCGCTTGGGCATCGGGTTAATGGGCACGTCGCTGGACCCGACCGACGCCGCGGCGCTGCAGCCGGTGGTTCACGTGACGACCACCGTGAGCCAGCTCCGTTTGGTTCCGGCCGGCGAAGGAATTTCGTACGGTGCTACCGACGCAGCCCCCACCGATCGCGTCATCGCTACCCTTCCCATTGGTTATGCCGACGGCATTCCGCGCGCACTGAGTCACGGCGTGGGTTCGGCCTTTGCGAATGGGGTGTTTATGCCCGTAGTCGGCCGGGTGTGCATGGATATGTTGATGGTGGACGCCACCTTGGCCAACCTAAATGTCGGCGACCGCGTGGAGTTGCTGGGCCGCCACGTTCGCTTAGAGGATGTGGCTCGGGCCTGCGGAACCATTAGTTATGAGGTGCTTACGGGGCTGTCTCCCCGACTTCCGCGCTTGGTCGCCAACGGTCTGTAGGCTATCTTTCTCCGTGTGGAGCGTCAAATTATCGCCTTTTTAGTTCGCGCGGCGGCCGTGCTCATGCCCTGGTGGGACCTGGGCACGGGGGCTGCGCTTGCCCTCGCCGCGCTGATTTCGCTGCGTTCGGCCCGCGGACGCTGGAAGGCCCTTCCGGTGGACGTGGCGCTTTGGTCGGGCTTTGCGGCCTTGGCGGCGAGTGCCCTGTGGACGCAGGCCCCCAGCTTGGAAACCCTCCTGCGCTGGTCGCCCCTGCTGTGGATCCCCCTGGCCCTTCGCCGGCAGCACCGGGCCTGGCACGAAGGCTTGATTGCCGGGGGAATCCTGCTTTCGTTGGTGCTGATGGGGAACGCGGTTTGGGCCGCCCTTCGCGCCCAGAGTTGGGATCCGCTGTTTTACCGCGATTTTGCCCAGCTGGCGCACCAGCACAGCTACGTCACCCTCTACCTCGGACTTTCGGGGGCCGCCTTGGCGACGGACCTCCGGTTTCGCGGCATGATCCGCCCGCTGCTTCTGGGGCTGTTTGCCCTGGTTGCGGTACTGGCGGGGAGCCGCATGGGTCTTGGCGCGGTCGTTTTGGGCGGACTTTGGTGGTATACGGGGCGGACGGCACCGCGCCGCCTTCTGCCTTGGGCTGTCGGTTTGGCCGCGGTCATGCTGGTGGCCGTGGCCCTTGTTCCCTCGGAACGCAGTCTGGGCAAGCTCACCAAGGCCGATCCCTACTGGGCTACGGGTTCCGTCGACACCCGGGTGGTGCAGGCCAAGGCGGCATGGACGGTGATATCTTCAGATCCCTGGCGGGGTGTGGGTGCCGATGCCGTTCAGGACCGGCTTGACCGGGTCTACGCCGAGTGGAACTACCGATTTGGTCTAAGGCGCCACCTCAACGTACACAACCAATTTCTTCAACTTTGGGCCGGGATCGGCCTGTGGGGCCTGGGAGTTTGGGCCCTCGGACTGGCCTACTGCGCCCGAAGATCCTCGTGGAACCGCGGCGCTCAGGCCCTGGCCCTAACGCTGGTGCTGATGCTGCTTACCGAGTCGATGCTCGAACGGGCGATGGGCGTTGTTTTGGTGGCGACCGCACTCTACTACAGCTTGCCGCGTCGCATCGACGGAACCTGGCGCTAAGGGCTTACCACTTCGCCCGGTCGAGCAATTGCCGCAGCAGCGTTCGAAGTTCCGACAGGGCCGGGTCGGGGCTCCCGGTGAAAATCAACCCCAGGAGTTTGGGCTCCTGGGCCTCGAGCCACTGCTGCGGCAGGCTTCCGCGTTCGAGGCGCCAGGCTTCGCGAAGCAACCGCTTAATTCGGTTGCGAACCACGGCGCGACGGTAGTGTTTTTTTGGCGCCGCCACCAAAACCTGAACCCCGCGCGGCAGGGGTTCGGGGGACGCGGTCCACACCAGCCGCAGTCCGGCTTCGGCGGTGCTGCGCGATGCCCGGCTAAATAAAATTCCGATGGAGGTTCGCGACTTTAGGCGCTCCTCGCGGGGGAAGCGCACGTCGGTCATTACTTGCTTTTGTTGGCTTCGTCGACGTAGGCTTCAAGGGCTTGGGCCATCGAGGCAAACTTGGGCGACGGAACCGGCACGTCCAAAATCAGGTTGTGCTCCTTGGCGGCTTGGTGCGTGGTGCTGCCAAAGGCCGCGATGCGCGTTCCGTCCTGCACAAAGTCGGGAAAATTCTTGAACAGCGACTTGATTCCTTCGGGACTAAAGAACACGAGCATGTCGTACTTCACGTCGCTCAAGTCGCTAAGGTCCGAGGCCACCGTCTGGTACATCACCGCACGGGTCCATTTGATGTTGGCCGATTCAAGCGCTGCCGGAACCTCCGGGTTGAGGACGTCCGAGGTGGGCATTAAAAAATGCTCTCCCCGCTGTTTTTTGAGTGTCGGGACCAAGTCGGTGATGTTGGCCTTGGCGGGGTAGATTTTGCGCTTGCGGTAGGGGACAAACTTCTGAAGGTAAAAAGCGACCGCCTCGGAAGTGCAGAAGTACTTCCATTCGGGGTTAATGCTTACCCGCATTTCTTCGCACATGCGAAAGAAGTGGTCGATGGCGTTGCGGCTGGTAAAAATGAAGGACTTAAAATCACCCAGGGCAATTTTCTCTTTGCGGAATTCCGCAGCAGAAACCCCTTTTACTTGTATGAAGGGCCTAAAGTCGATCTTAATCTTGTGCTTTTCGGCCAAGAGCAGGTAGGGGTTATTGCCCGCCTGGGACTCCGGCTGGGAGACCAAAATGCTCTTTACTTTGCGCTTGCGTTCAGCCAATGATAGATCCATAACCAGGGAATCGCTTCCAGGGTGCAAAGGTACGCAATTCTGAAGTATAACGGCCCGGGTCCCGAGGTTATATAAATGTACGAGGCACGAAATAAGGAAGTTATATACAAGACACCAAAGAGGCCCGAAAGGACCGCCAAGCTCAGGTTTGGATTGGGCTCCTGACCGGCCGCGCGCCACCACGCAAAAGGAACGGCCAGCACCAGCAAAATGGGCACCAACACCATGCGAAACTGATGGTAGGCTTGGTGGGCGCGAACGGCGTTCCAAATAAACCCGGCGAGGCTGTGCACCAGCCAGGGGGCGACCAGCACCAGTCCGGTGCGCAGCGGGTGCAACCCCGCCGCGAGGTAGAGCAGTCCGACGGCCAGCCCCATGGACAGCAAGGTTATGGCGTTGCCCCAAGCGACGGGCCAACCTTCGACCCATAGTTGAACGCCCCAACGAACCACGAGCCGTCGACCTTGGGCATTCGGGACCCAAAGCGCAGCGAGGATCCACAGGCCCGCCACGCCCAGGGCATACCACCACCAGGATATGGGGACAAAGGGGGTTCCGTACATGACGCGAAGGTAGCCGATACGCATAAAAAAAGCCCGGGATGGTCCCGGGCTTTTAAGCTTTTGGCGCGCAAAAAACCTACTTGGCCAGTACGGTAACTACGTTGCCCGATACCTCGACGACGCCCCCGTCGATGGCGACGAGTTCGCTTCCGTTTGCGAGGTCAATTTTGACGTTGCCCGAGGTCAACGCGGCCATGAGCGGTGCGTGGTCCGTCAGAATTTGAAACAAACCCTCGGAACCCGGGAGCTGAACGGCGTTCGCTGCTCCCGAGAAAAGCTTGCGCTCGGGCGTGATGATGTCAACCTGAAGTGCCATGCAGTACCTGGATTAGACTTCGGCAAGCATTTTTTCGCCGGCCGCAATGGCTTCTTCGATCGAGCCCTTGAGGTTGAATGCCGCCTCAGGGTACTTGTCGAGTTCGCCGTCCATGATCATCGTGAAGCCCTTGATGGTCTCTTTGATGTCAACAAAAACACCCGGGATGCCCGTGAATTGCTCGGCCACGTGGAAGGGCTGCGAAAGGAAGCGCTGAACGCGGCGGGCGCGGTGCACGACGAGCTTGTCTTCTTCAGAAAGTTCCTCCATACCCAAGATGGCGATGATGTCCTGAAGCTCCTTGTAGCGCTGCAGAAGCTCCTTAACGCGCTGGGCACAAGCGTAGTGCTCGGTACCAACAACTTCCGGGGTCAGGATACGCGACGTGGAGTCAAGCGGGTCTACGGCCGGGTAGATACCCAACTCGGAAATTTTGCGCGAAAGTACCGTGGTGGCGTCCAAGTGGGCGAAGGTCGTAGCCGGAGCCGGGTCGGTCAAGTCGTCGGCGGGCACGTATACGGCCTGAACCGAGGTGATCGAGCCTGACTTGGTCGAGGTGATGCGCTCCTGCATCACGCCCATTTCGGTGGCCAAAGTGGGCTGGTAACCTACGGCTGAGGGCATACGGCCAAGCAGTGCCGATACTTCGGATCCGGCCTGGGTGAAGCGGAAGATGTTGTCCACGAAGAACAGAATGTCCTTGCCCTGACCGCTTCCTTCGCCGTCGCGGTAGTACTCGGCCATGGTCAGACCCGAAAGGGCTACCCGCGCGCGGGCACCCGGAGGCTCGTTCATTTGACCGAATACGAAGGTGGCCTTTGATTCCTTGAGCTCGTCTTTGTTGACTTTGCTGAGGTCCCATGAGCCAGCTTCCATCGAGTGGATGAAGTCTTCGCCGTAGCGGATGATGCCGGCTTCAATCATTTCGCGGAGCAGGTCGTTTCCTTCGCGGGTGCGCTCGCCAACGCCGGCGAATACCGACAGGCCGCCGTGGCCTTTGGCGATGTTGTTGATCAGCTCCTGGATGAGTACGGTCTTGCCTACTCCGGCGCCGCCGAACAAACCAATTTTACCGCCTTTGGCGTAGGGTTCGATCAGGTCAATAACCTTAATGCCGGTAAGCAGTACTTCGGTGGCCGTAGATAGGTCTTCGAATTTCGGAGCGGCGCGGTGAATGGACAGTCCGCCGTTGGTCATGTCGATTCCACCCAAGCCGTCGATGTCGGCACCCACCACGTTGAATACGCGACCACGGATTTGGTCTCCCGTGGGCATGGCGATGGGCTGGCCGGTGGCGAGAACTTCCTGTCCGCGGGTAAAGCCGTCGGTCGAGTCCATAGACACCGCACGCACGGTGTCTTCCCCAATGTGCTGCTGGGTTTCGAGGATGACTTGCTGGCCGTTAGGGCGCGTTACGGTCAGCGCGTCGTAGATTTTAGGAAGGGCCTGTGCGTCTTCGAAGTAGACGTCTACTACCGGGCCAATGACCTGGGCAATTTTTCCTTTTGCGTTCGCCATGGTTGTGCGGAATGGAATGATTCTGAATTCGGGTGCAAAGGTACAACCTAAGCGCCTTGCTTGCTGAGCTCCTTAAAGCAATAAAAGTGAAAAAGCGCCGTAAGGGGCCAAAGCAGAACATTCAATCCGGTGAGCGCGCTTCCGAGCACCGAAAGCACTACCCAAAGCGCCACGGCGGGGAGCACGGCGGTAAAGTGGGTGGTGCCCATTTTAACCGACCAAGCGAGCGACGACGCAAGACCCAGGTTGCGGTGCACCAAGGCCATAGGAGCCAACCAAAATAGGGCGGTACCGGCGAGCGTAAACAGGGCCAAGGCCGCCAACCCGTATGCGGAGCGGGACCACGGGACTTCTTCCGCCAGGGCCTTGACTAAACCCTCGGGATTTTGCTGGTAGCGTTCGGTGAGCGCGATGAGTTCGTCGCCGTACAGCGCCGAAAGCGATACGCCAAGCACGATGGAAAGTGCGAGGACGAGCAGCAGCATCATGCTCCCGAGGGCCAGCATGCGCGGCCAGGCCGAGAGCGCGAGGCGTAGGGCTTGGGTAAAGCGCAAGCCTGGTTCCGATTCCGCCAACGTACCCAGGCCCATGTACAGCATGGGGAGCACAAACAAGCTTGAGATCAGGGCCAAGGTGGAATGCACCATTCCCAACAGGTTGAGCGCCAACGCTATGATCCCGGTCGCCGCAAAGGGATAGGGGTGGCGACGAAAGGCCGCCGCTGCCTGACTAAAAGCGTGGAGCATCATGGCGCGAAGTTCGGAAATATCTTTGCCCCCGACCCTCAGGACGTGCATATTTATCGCCAGCTTTCGGATTTCGTACCCCACGGACCCACCGTGGCAACCTTGGGCACCTTTGACGGGGTGCACCTCGGACATCAGGCGCTGATTTCGCGGGCGGTTTCGGCTGCGCGGTCCTTGGGCGGAACCGCCGTCTTGCTCACCCTAGAGCCCCACCCCCGCAAGCTGATCCACCCTGATTTCGTTTTAGCACGCTTAACCTTGCCCGAAGAGCGCGCCGAATTGCTGGCGGCCGCGGGCTTGGACGCCCTGATCGAGCATCCCTTTACCGCGGAGTTTGCGAATACCTCGTCGCTGGAATTCGTGCGTCGGGATTTGGTCGGTCACTTGGGCATGAAGCACCTTATCGTGGGCCACGACCACCGCTTTGGGCGGAACCGCGAGGGCAATTTTGCCCAACTTCAGGAGTTTTCCCATGTTTTTGAGTTCGGCCTCGAGCAGGTCGAAGCCGTGAGCGCGGGCGGCACGGCCTTATCGTCAACCAAAATCCGCGCGGCGGTAGCCGAGGGGCGCGTGCGCGATGCGGCAGCCAGCTTGGGCCGTCCGCACTTTGTGCGCGGCGAAGTGGTTCCCGGGCGCGGAATTGGCCGCAACCTGGGGTACCGAACCGCCAACGTCGGCGGTATTCATCCCGACAAGGCCATGCCCGCCTTCGGAGTCTACGCGGTTCGCTTGGATTTTTGCGACGAAGCCGGTCCGCGCAACCTAGCCGGCGTCGCCAACTACGGGGTACGCCCAAGTTTTGGAAGCGGTTCGGAGCCCGTGCTCGAAGTCCACCTACTCGACATCGAAGCCCAGGGCTACGGGCGCCCCGTAGCGGTTCGCTTCATCGACTTCATTCGGGCAGAGCAACGTTTTGAAACGCCCCAAGCGCTTCAGGAACAGATTGCGCGGGATGTCGCGGAGGCACGGGCCAGGCTTGCCCGCAACTAGGTACTGGGCAGTCGTTTACCGACGCTTCTTCTTGGCTGCCGTGCTGTTCGGTCCCTTGCGGTGGCCTTTGCCGCCGCCTTTTCCACGGGTCTTGCCCGGACCACTGGACGATGAGCGACCAAAACCGGAATCGGAACCCCCCGAGCGGCGCGGCGCACCCCAGCGGCTGCCGGCTTCGGCGGGCCGGGTCTCGTCGAACTGCCCGCGGGTTGGTGCGGTCGATCGCCCCGAAGGACGGCTAAAGGTTCCGCCCGAAGCATGCGAACCGCCGCGGTCGCTCGCCACCCCATAATCGATGGTCTTGCGGACCACGTCCACTTCCTTGACCACGATGCGCAGCGGATCGCCAAGGCGAAACTCCTTGCCCCAGCGCTCGCCCACCAGGCAGTGGCGCTCGGAATCCACGCTGTAGTAGT
>Ga0222712_10000962_pt1 | contig 36731 bp, 49 predicted proteins | sample C33_657DmetaG_FD_165043 | JGI IMG/M metagenome (GOLD analysis project Ga0222712, IMG submission 165043) | Estuarine water microbial communities from San Francisco Bay, California, United States - C33_657D | ecosystem: Environmental > Aquatic > Marine > Unclassified | place: USA: California... | reverse complement strand
ATTTTCTCAATAGTCGTATTGCTTCTTGTGCTTCTTGAAGTGTTTGGAATGTAGCATCTGAATAAAGGAAATACTTTTGGTCCTTAATATTATAAGATTGAATAAAAAAATAAGGTTTCAAAGTTTTCAAATTGAGGTCTTCTACAATTCGGTAATCATAAACTTTCATTATTTCCGTGCCTCCCCAAATCTAAAAGGATAAAGTCGTTTCACACCACCAGAACCATACTTGATTTCATTTTCCAGTTGTTGGATATACACAGAAACATCGTAGGGAACTTTATAGTGTTCCAGTTCTCGTGTTTCTTGATTATAGCACGAAATATAAGAACTCATTTTCGTGCCTCCCAATACTTCGCATCCATTCCACACCCGTGATACTTTCTCACACTATCACAATAACGACCATTAGATTTTCCAGTCACAACATTTTCAGTCACAAGAGGATGAAGGCATAAGTCAAAAGTGTCTCCAAATCCAGTAATACGAGCACCCCAATCTTTCTTGTAAAAACGGCAATCCTTACAGAGTTTGATGTCGGTCACTGGGGTTCTCCACAATCACATTCAAAGTCAAGGTATTCTACCACAGGTTTCCTCAAATAGTTACAAAGGTGCCACTGTGCTTCTTCAAATGTAGAATAATCACCATCCCTATATTCATCTACAAATAGATTATACCAAAACAATCCAAATCTTTTGTGTTGTGGGTAGTATCTGGTTGAGTATCCGTCTGTTACTTTTTTTATGCGGTAGTTTTTCATATATCATAAGGATGTTGAGGGTCTCTGGTCCATAGTTTAGAATACACTAACCATTTCTCTTGTTTGTTATCCATTTCAGCAGTCCAGTGGATACCATTCTCATCAATAGCATCAAGGTAATGAATACCTTTGCGGTCATCAATAGTGCGTGTGATAGATACAAACTTTACTTTTTCAACCATTAGAGTGCCTCCACTTCATCAGCAATTTCACGCAACACAGATACAGGGTCTTCAAGTTCTCCACAATCCGTGCATAACCTATCAGCAACTTCGTTGATTACACGGGCAATCAACTTCTGCCTATCTTTACTTTTGGGTCTCATAGAGAGTTCCATTGTGGACTCTAGGATTTGTAGTGCTCTAGTAGTCATCACGATTCCTCCGATACCATTGCAAATCTCTTGGTCGTGCAGTAATTACACTCAAATCAAATTCAAATCTTTTGTATCGGATGAAAAATGCAAGCAACGTACCAGAGTTGATACACAAAGAAAATTCTGGGAGGATAGAATCGGAACCAAAATCATCCCACTGAACTGTAATATCCAATAGAGCAAACTTGCGTGATGTGAGAACTTGGAAAAACCATTCCTTCCCAAAGTCCTCATAAGTTTCATAATCAAAGAGTTTCATACTTTGCCTCCACTTCTTTCACACGATTCATAAAACTATCCTCACCATGATCACCACTATAGAGGTAATCAATGTGCCTCATAATCTCTGCCATCTTTTTCATTTTTGGCAGTTGTTCTTTTAGATATTCAATAGTTTCTGGTTCAAAAGCAGGATAATACTCTTCACCATAGTATCCACTATCTTCACGTTTCTGACCATTTTTGAGAATCTCATCTTCCAATTCATCAGCAAACTGATAAACTTTGTAGTAATCATAACCACAGTTACCAAAATGTCCGCCGCTCATTCTTCTTCCTCTTCATAAGGGAACACTTCATCATACTCTTCATCAGTCAGAGTAAGATACTGAACATTAGCATCACGGTGGTCTTCGGCATACATCATCTGATAGTGTGCGAAAGAAGCAGGGTCAGTGCTAGCGTATTCTAGCAGACCATCAACAAAGCAAAGGTAGTTCACTGGTTTGTTGCGTATGAGAGTATTATAGGGCAAAACACCACCCTTGTGAAGGGGTGGTGTGCCAGTTATTCAAGTGTCACTCAAATTCCCCAGATTTCGGTTCGGGAACTGGTGGAAGTGGGGGCAGCACCGGTGGTGGTTGTTGGACAATGATAGGTTGTTGAATTTGAGGAGTTTCTTCTTTTTCTTTCAGTTTTTCTTCAAGTTGATTGATTTTTTGCTCCAGAGGAGCAGTTTGTGCATTTTTAATGTCTTCAGAAATCTTCCAACTTGCAAGACCAACACTGAAGATACTGCCAAGTGCGGCAACAACAGAAATAGTCTTAGAAAAACTCATAGAACCTCCCAATGTTTGTCTGTTTTATCACCGAAACGATTAGCCCCAGTGCGGGTAGAAACCCAGAAAAAGTATTTGCGATTTTCAGAGGCAAGAAACAACTCACCTACAGTATCCTGCTCTACAATACAGACAGGATTGTTTTCCATCAGATTAGCAAGACGATTCTTCGCCTTGCTGCTGATTGCTCTGATCATTACTTTCCTCATTTTCCTCATCAGTCAGGACAGTTCCCATAGGACCTTTTTTCAATCGTGCCCACTCTTCTTCTGCTTCCTTCCAATCCTTAAACTTACCTTGCAAATCCTCCGCCAATGTAAGTTCAAACTCTTCAGCAACCTTACGCATATCTTCGTGACTTCTCATCTCACTGAATGCAAGATTACAAGCACCTTTCATGATGTTGAGGTCGTTGTGACCCATTGCCCTAGCAACAGTTGCGAAGAAATGAAACAGTTGATAGGTGTTGAGGTCTTCGGCAGGAATCTGAAAAGTATAATGCTCTTCGGGAAGCATTGAATCATCAAAACCACCACTATAATGAGTAGAAGTCCACTCGGTATCAAAGTGAACTTTCAGAGTTGCTTTGTAAGTCATTTGCCAAGTTCCACTCGGGGTTTTTTGTCTATGAGGTAATCATACAGCATCTGGGCGAACCCATAGTGGGATCTTGTGCCAGTTTCTATACTGGACGAAGTGGCGACCGTCCACATTATATCAAGTTCTCTTTTATCGGGTAAGTTCTTCATCTAAATCCACATCCATAACATCAGTGAGTTCTCTCATTCTTTCAAAGAAATCTTCATCTAATGGAATCAATTCCTCCTCACCTCTATCAATTCTATCACACATTTCCATCAGACTTTCAAGAAACTCTTTGGGATAAGTTTCATCAAGGTTTATACTTGTCCAGAACCAATTATAACATTCTTCATACGGATCATCATCTTTCAATAGAGCATAATCTGCATAGTTCCCACTGATGAGATCTCTCCACATCTTAAAGTTATTCCACATCTCACGCCACCCTGTTTGAAAGCAGTGACCGATATAATACTCAATCCAGTTCAGTTTCTTGATCATCTAACTCCTCCGAGTAATCCCATTTCCAAGTTCTTTCAAGGATACCAATATCAAAACCAAACTTATATGCCCAGAACAGAATACTCAGGGTTGAACCAGTACCTGATTTGATTTGAATATAAGGCCAAGATGGATAATCATTCCAACTTACAGATGCTTGGAGAAGTGACCAACCTTTAATGTTAATGAGTTGAATATACCACTCGTGTCCAAAATCTTCGCGGTGTTTAAAGTTAAAGAGTTTCATTCTTCTAGTTCCTGTGCCAATTGAAGTATATCATTCTTATCTAGTACGATCAAATTTTCCTGAGCAACATATGTTACTGAATTTTCTGCAACAAGACGAACAATTGCTGCGGCAAGTTTCTCTTCCGTGTCTGCTCCACTATTACGAAGTTCCCAGACCTTATTCATAAATGCTTGTGATCTTTCAGTTGCCATTTGCTTTCTTTAAAATGTTGAATAATTTGGGTTTGATAATTTATCAAATAAACCAAGTAATAATAGAATACCTAGTTCCCTTGGTGACTGGCATAATTTCGTGAGGGAACATATATGCTGAAGGGAATGCTATGGCAGATCCTTTTCTTAGTTTATATTTTAATTGCCCATCAAAAAATGCAAACTCACCACCCTCATAATCATCATTCAGAATAAATGAACAAGAGATTGATCTGGGATAATCGGTAAAGGAATCTATATGCTCAGTATAAAATCCACCTAATTCGTACTTGAGAAAGTTATATCCAGTATCTTTTTCAACTGTCAAGTAAGGATATTTTGAAATAAAATCCTTTAGAACAACAGATGAAGCCTTAAATACCAGATCATCAATTTTTCTACGAACATCGGGATTTTTCTGTATCACGTCTTCAAAAGAAATATTCATCGTATAACAATTTCTTGTTGAAGGGTTAATAGTTCCTTTTGCTATTTTGGCAAACTCTAGTTTGCTGTCATTTGTATATTCTTCTATAATTAGATCACATAATTCAGGACTCAGGATATCATCAAAAGTAAAGATAAAATCTTTTAAATTTGAATCGTGATTTACGTGAGAAAAACCAGACTTATTAGTTTCAACTGTTGGTTCATTTAAGTGAGTGAGTTCTTTCGTGAAGATACTTTTATTCTTATTATTAAAATAAGCGTATGATTTTGCACCTTTGCTTCTCACATAATGCAAGAACAACTGAGTATAGGATATTCCTTCAAATTGATTTCTGCCATGTGGAGCATCGCATCCAAGATAGAAAAGAGCATCACCAGGTTTTAAGTTAATAGAAATATCTTTTCCAGATGGAGTTTCAACAAAAATTTCCCACTCTTTATCACCATCCAAGTGAACAGTTAAAGAAATTTCACAAGCATCACGATCCACGTGTCTATCTAAAATATCACCATTCTTATAGACTCTAGAATAACAATATGTGGGTAGAACCGTTTCTCCAATAATTTTAGAAACTTCTGGAGTTTTATCACAAAGAATTTCTAAAAAAGAAAGATAGTTATATTTTGCTGGAGTATCTGGAACCTGTGGATCCCCCTGTACATTATTTTTTTCACAGTACTCTTTAAATTCTTTTGAAAGTTTCTTTGCTTTTCTGGAACTAATAAAGTTCCTAACAACAAAATAATTATTATCTATCAATTCTTGAATCATAATTTTACATTTTGATTGAGTTATATTTACTTAATTTTAAATAGGGATTTTATTTTTAGTTATTATATGATAGTCCAAAACTTTTGTCAATCTTTATTTTTTCGATTATATTGATGCCATTTACACCAACCATTGGATGCGATTTTTCCCTTCACAGAAGTACAACCATTAGGAGGTCTCCACATATTGCAATTGGAACACTTCTCATTGCCTTTCGAATCATTTTGATATTTGGCAGTTATTTTTGGTGCTTTTTCTTCTTCCGAAAGAAACTCTTGAAATGATTTCACTAATCTCTTGTGCGCCAATCAATGTCATCTTCATCCCTCTTAAACCAATCATGTAAGTCATCAGGAGAATCAAAACCACGACGACCAAATCTTTCGTGTCCTAAACCACCCAAATCCATCCTATTCATGAAGTCATCCAAGTCACCTTCCTGCATATCAGGATTTTCTGCTCTCCTTCTTGCCTGACGAAGGATTGTTGCGGCACTTCGGTTTGCTTTGGCAAGTTTTTCTGCCCAAATCATATCCTCAAGACTGACTTCTTCATGCAAAGCAATCTTATCGCAAATTGCTTCAAGACGCAGGCGATATTGTGCAGAGAGCATATTATACTCCAGATATAAGATTATTTATTTTGATACTCGTCCATTAACTCCTTTGCGAGTTTCATAGACCGACGCCACATAAAATACTTCACAATCGGATTTGCAGGATTGTGAAGTATCCACCATTTTACTTTCTCATATTCAACTCTTGCAAGTTGTGTAAGCATATAAAATCCTCTTGCTACTGATTGATCCGTAACAATCAAATAACCAATACAAAAGAATATGACAAAGTAGATATAAGTGGTATTCATCTTCTAATTGTTTTGAGATATTCTAACACATGTTCACGAACTGCCATAAGTTCATTGTAACAATGTTGATTGTGAGCACAGTTACGAAGTTCAGGATCTGGTTTCAGTACACTTTCCTCAAAAAGAGTTACTCCACGATTCCACTTGTCAATTTGAGATTCTTCAGTCATTTTTTCACAACTTTAATGGGACAGGAAGGAACAACTTTACGGACTTCTTGAATGATTTCAGATTTTTGAACTTCGGTGAGTCCTACAACACTAACAAGACGATGAACGATATTCAGGGCTTGTGTGCATGATATGGTTGTCGTAAGTAACAGAGCAACCATAGTCTTCTCCTATTCTAAAAAATATTTAGAGAGCAAATCCCTTGCTCTTAACTTTCTTTTTATCTTTCACGATTACAACATTCAAAAAATCGGGAATTTGGTAGTGCTGCCACCAATAGACCTGTGCATCCTCCCAATTATCAAAAAAAACTTTCTTATTATTTTTTAGGATGATTTCGTAGGTATGACGATCATAGGGGGCATCGGAGGTGCAACTAAAGTTAGTTAATACCATCAAACTGTTCCATAAAGAACACGCAATCTTTGAATTGCTCCCATTTTTCATCTGAGAAATTATCAGATGCATAAGGAATATCCACGATTGTGGCACAGACACGATTTACGTTAATCGTAATCATTTCTGCCTTTGCTGGCGTGGCAGAAACAAAAGGAATAACAAGAAGAGGAATCAGATTTTTCATTTCAGGAATGTCTCAAGACTAGAGGATGCTTTGCGTGCTTTAGGAGTTTGCTTGACTTTTTTCTGAATATACTCTACGGCAAGAGTATAACTGCTGGCAGTATGAACTTGTTGCCCGTTGTGAATAATCACAAACTTCTTACCACAGGGTACTGCCGCCCACATCAGATCCTTTGTTACATAACCATTTGGATCTCCTGGAGTTGCATCCAGAAGCGTTTCATTCTGAATCATTTGAAGGAAACGTTCACGCCAACAACCTTTGCCTTCGGATTGCGAGCGAGAGCAGTCTCACGAGCATCCTTAGGATTGGTTGCCTGAACCTCTTCGTTAAAAACCTTACCGCCGACATAGAGTTGAACGACGTATTTCATTTGGAAGAATCTCCTTGTGTGTCTGGGTATTGTAGCAGAGAACTCAGCGTTTGACAACGCTGATAGCAGGTTGACCTTGTTGAAAGACCAGATTAACCACCGCCTGCACCTTCCTAGCGGTGCTGACGCCCACAGCAGAGTACACAGGGATGCAGACCAACCCGAATGCCTTAGTGTAGTCGTGAAGGGCACCAGGTGCGATCCTGCCGCCTCTCAGCGCCTCTGCGTCCTCCTTGTGAAGGCGGATCACCCGCCCAATGGTCTGAGAGATCCCGATGTAGTCCATAGAGCGCATAAACAGCACTGCCTCCAGACCAGAAACGTTGATTCCCTCAGAGAGAATGCTGTGGTGAAGAACAACAAACTTCTTGTTGTTGTCCTTGCCCCAAGCACTCAGGGTATCAAAAAACACCTCACGGTTGACCTTGCGCCCATCAATCACGGCACCAGTCTTGGAAGTGATATACATCCAAGAGAAACCACGATCCTCCAGTTGCTTGCAGAAATCAGTCTGAGAAACCAGACTCTGAATCTGTTTGGTTGCCTTAGAGCAGATCAGAACCTTACCAACCTCCTGAGCATCAATAGTTTGAATCAGGTTCTCACAGTCAACATCAGCAACGATTTGACCCTTAGAGAGCATCTCAAACTGCTGCACCACAACCTTAGGAGGAACGATGAAACCACCCTCCACCAGTTCAGGAGCGGGTACGTTGCAGATGACCTGTCCGTAGACAGCACCATCATTCATACCAGGCTTGGAAATCGTAGCAGAATGCTTAGGAGTAGCAGTGAAGAAATAGCAGCGGTCAGCAGCAGAAGCGAAGTGCTCCGTAGCAGGGAAAAAGTTACGTTGGACTGAATTGTGTGCTTCATCAAAGTAAATCGTGTTGACGTGAATATCTGCCTGATGCAGGCGCTGCAGGGAGTTGTAGGTGGTGAAGATCAGTTTATGACCTTTTGCATGTTCATACCAAGCACGAATCACATTGGGGCGAGTGCTGCTGAAGTGATGAGTCTCACCACTGTGGACGTGCAACACCTGAGCATTGGTGATAAACTCAAGATACTCAGAAGACAGTTGCTCGGCAAGCAGAATGCGGGGAGCAACAACAACAATCGTCTGAGGAGTCTCTTTCAGAAACTCACGCATTGCATCACAGATGCCCACAAGGGTCTTACCACCACCAGTAGGGATAATCACTTGACCCTTCAGGTACTTAGCAAGGGCGTCAAGGGCACGTTGCTGGTGAGGTCGGAGTTGAATCACAGGTCTCATCGCGTATGGGACTATTATAGCAGAAAGGGGTCCGCGATGGGACCCCTTGTGCCAGTTGTGGAAGTGGCACGATCACTTGATGCTTACAAGAGAATCAGCAGGATCAGTATCCACGATGTGCGGAGGGCGATATCCATAGATCAGGTATTCGCGCAGTACAGAACCAGTTCCGTTGATCTTGTCAAGATTATCAAGAATTTCATCCAGTTGAGTGAGGCGATTATCAATCATTTTGATAATGGCACGACCATCCTTTGCGTGGGTGGTATTCACATAGAAGTTCAGGCGAGTCTTGATACCTTTGGCAGCATCCCGCAGGAATGTTGGAAGGAAATCACGAATCCAAACATTCTGACCTGCCTCATAAAGGCGATCCACAACATCAGTTACAACCTGATCATTCGTATCAAGAATCGCAAAGTTGCAGTTCTTGAAAAGGCGAATCACTTGCGAACGAGTGTAATTAGTCAGGAACGAACTCTTCTCAGTATTATTGAATATTTGTTTTTTCAGGTTGGTACGATTTGAGGAAGTTTCGTTCTTGGCATACTTATCAACCCAAGTATCCACATCTTCCTGAGAAACAGTCAATCCTTTGTTCTTTTGACGTTGCACCCAAGCAATGCCACGAACTTTGTAGGAATCATAGTCAGAACTAGATCCATCGGGTTGTGGTTGGTAAAGCAGTCCAACCTCATCAATAACGTCACCTTCATCGTAACCTTCTTTGATGCGATAGACATCAACGATCATCCAGGCATATCCGTTGTTGGAATACCACATCCAACGGTGGTTTCCATTCACCAACCAGTTCTCAAGTGCCTGTTGATTTTGTTGCTCGAGAACAATCGGAGGGAGTTTGCCACGCTTATAACCCTTCTCAAGGGATTTCTCTACGGTTGCATAAACTTTTGCATCATTACCACGAAAACGTCCAACGTTCTTCCGAAGTTTGAATGAATTAGTAGAAACGATCTCGGTACGAACATACTCCACAGTCTCATATTCTGGGCGGTGGTACTGTTCTACTTCTCGTTTCAGATCAAGAAGTCCATCACTACGGGGATGTGCAATATAATCATTCGGAATGTTGATGTCACGAAGCATCTGCTCGGGAATCTCTTGTACTGTCATAGTAAAAAATTCGGCAATTTGTCCATTTGAGTTTCGGCGGTGTGCCTCAACCACGAGATCAATATACGATGAATCTACCATGCCGTCAACCCTCTGACTGATTAGAAGAACTTTTCAATACCGATAAGCTCTCCAAATGAGTAGTCATATTCCAGAGCATCGGCACACACATAATGAGGATGATCTGGACTGACACCTAGACGAGAACACAGTTCCTTATGATTATCTTCCATTATTTCAACTGCATACAACATATGATCTAGAATGTGTTTCTCGGTATGATAATTCAGTAATCTAGTCTTGAGTGCAACTAAAAAATTTCCAGATCCAGCAGAATTATCAATAAATGTACTGTTCGGATCTCGTAGAGTTTCCACAGGAATATCATCAATCATACTCTCTACGAGATCTGCAGGAGTAAAAACTTCTTGTGTTTCTTTAATTCTCTCGTCGGATCTTTCAATCTCGGATCCTGTTTCTAGATTATGTTTATTCTTTTTCATTCTTCTCTTTCAGGCATCTAATATACGTCGAGATTAAATCATTCTTTCCAAAATGTCTTCTACCATTACAACTAGAAGCAACTTCTCTAAACACGTTCGCAAACTCGACGAGATTTTGTATCACCTCTGATGAACGAACTTTAAGAAAATGATGTCCTTTTGCATAATGAGTAAAGTTCTCTGTTTTGACTCTACCACTGGGTCCAGAACCATACTCACCAACAAAAACATCTGCCTCAAATCTCCTCTCATAAGGAAGAAACTCAAAATCAGGATGTTCTCTCATCATCGGAATTTCACCTACACCAGTTTGGAATCTAGATGTATTTCTTACTTCCCAGTATTGTTTGACTGCACTAATACCATTTGGGAACGTAGAGGGATCTAGGTCCTCATCCACAGAAAGATGAAGATGTGCTTTGATCTTATTTAATGAGGAAGGTTTGCGTACCGAAGTTGGTAGCACAAACCTAATATCATCTGTGATCTCTGCAGTCTTATTCAGAAACTTAATGGCAAGATTTCCACCCACACCATAAGGAGGATTTCCTATAGATATAGTAAATCTCATACCATCTCTTCAACGCTCACAAAGCATATTCTACCGATATTTGGGGATTATGTCAAGTATTAATCAAGTGGTAAAGTTACTGTTCTTGCAAGTCCAGGAATAGTAAATCTTAAGAAATTTGTCCCATCAATATCAATTACAGATATCCGAACTGGGTAAATACCATCACTTAAGAATCCATTAGTTGCTGTGATTATTCCACAGTTAGGAATATCTATATTTGCGGTAATACTTCCATTAGAAATATTTTCTGGATTTAGGTTTGTTAATCCACTTCCATTAGCCGTAATAATTCCAGCAAGAATATTTCCACCAGTGATAATATCTAAGTTAGCATCCAGTACTCCATCATCAATATTTTCTGGTTTTAAGTTAATTAATTGACTTCCATTACCTAAAAAGTTAGTTGCAGTGACTGCACCTGATACATTAATGTCAATATTTCCACCAATTGTACCACTATCAATAGAAGATGGATTCAAATTAGTTAAATTAGATCCAAATCCAATAAATCTAGTGGCAGTAATATTACCAACTATGCTAATATTACCATTAGAAATATTTTCTGGATTTAAGTTAGTTAAAGCATTTCCATTACCAGTATAAGAAGATGCATTAATCGTTGAAGATGTATCAATGGTTAGGTTTCCACTTAAGATTCCGTCATTAATATTTTCCGGTCTTAATCCAGTTATATTTGTTCCGATACCATTAAATGAAATTGCGGTAATAATTCCAGTTATATTAACATCAAAATCTCCTTCGATAGATCCATCAGAAATACTTGCAGGATTTATATTAGTTAATCTCGATCCATCTCCGGAAAATCCAGTACTCGATGTAATAATACCTGTACTGACAATCACAACATTTGGATTTAATACCCCAGTAACTGCAGCACCATTTAAATTAGTTAAGGTAGAACCATTTCCAGAGAATCTGGTTGCTGTAATAATACCTGCAGTTAAAACATCACCATTTCCGAAGATTGCTAGTCCACCGCCAGGTTGGAATGGTTCTCTACCGACCTGGAATGGATATACTGGTGAACTCGTTAAGATTCCAATCCTTCCATTAAAAATAGCATCACCAGAAACTGTGATATTTGAAGGTGTAAATTGTCCAATTACTGATAAGTTTCCACCAATAAATGAGTTTCCAGTAACTGTTGATGTACCAACAATATGTAAATTATTTAATGGATTAATTGTACCAACACCCAACCTTCCATCATAGGTCAATATCATTAATTTTGACAAAGATTGACCATTGATCCAGTTAAAATTGCCAGTATTAATACCAGTATTTCCCAGATGGAGATAATTATTAATGTTTCCTGTGTTATAATTTATAATATCAAGAGATTTTTCTGTGCTATCTGGATATCCTCCAATATTAGTATTTCCATACCTAATTTCAGCATTATCAGTTGAAATTCCAACATTTCTTCCAATTACAATACTAGCTGGATTATTTCCATCAGTAGTAAGTTGAAGTATTGTGGTTGCAGGTTTTCTAATATGTACATCAACTGCTGGATTTGTCGTTCCTATACCAATCTTATTTTGAGTATGAATTAGAGTAGTATTTAAATATGAAGTTACAGTAGAAATTGAAGAAAGAGATCTATTAAGATTAATGGACTTAATGGTAATATCTGCGGTTGGGGTAATTGAATCTGCAGTATCTGCAACTCCAACCAATCTTCCTCTAAAGAAACTTGATGCTGTTATAATTCCAGATACACTAATATTAGATGGCAGTCTAGAATTATTTAAAGTTCCATTAACAATAGTATCAGCATTAAGAAGTGTGAGATTGGATCCAAATCCGACGAAAGTTCTGGCAGTAACAATTCCTGTTGGAGTATTGATGTTTCCTTTATTATCTACAGCAAATCCATCTCTAAAATTAAAAGGATCATTATTACCTGCAACTTGGAATAAGAATCTTGGATCTACAGTTCCTACACCAACAAAACCCTGAGCATATATGGAAGTAAATCCAAGACCAACATCAACATCTAACCACTGCGAAGTTGGGAGGTTCAATAGTTTTGAACCATCCCCATAATATGTCATAACTCCAATAGATGCTGTAATTATTCCAGACGTTATTGAAGTTACTCCAACATCAATTTTTTCAAAAAGACTACCTTTAGTGATTGTCGTATCTGCATATAACTGATTTACAGAAAGTATGCCAGAAACTTTAACATTTCCAAGAACATCTAATAATTCTGTTGGTACAGTTGTTCCTATTCCAACTAATCCGACTGGATTTACAATGAAATTATCTTCATCAACTTGCACTCCATTCCTAAAATTAAATGACTTTCTGTAATTTGCCATTTTATATCTAATTTATAGTTATTTATTTCCAGAATATTATACAATTCTCATAATATAAAACAGTGCAAAGTATGGAGGAAGATTTAAGTTATTTCCAGATACACCAACACTTTCAACAACATGAGGGTGAGCTCCACTTCCAGTTACTACACTTCCATTATGATTATGTTGTGCTCCAGTTACCGTAACTGGGTGACTGTGGCTTCCTCCAGTTACGGTAACTGTATGAAGGTGATTTCCCCCAGTCACACTAATTGGGTGACCATGATTAGCTCCAGATGTACTAATAGTATGTGAATGACCACCTCCACCAAGATTTATACCATGAGTATGTGGAGCATTACCACTATTTACAGATCCTCCATGCGTATGATTTCCAGCATTTCCTGTATTAGATCCAAAAACACCTCTATTTGGTTCTGGACCTCCTCCAGGCTGTTTTGGAGTGTTATTTTCATTACTTCTTTGGTATGAGTGGGAGTGTGCTCCATCTGCATTAATTGTAAGACCGTGACCATGTGGAGCATTATCTGCTGCAGTAGATCCACTATGACCGTGTGCTCCACCACTAGCAGATCCAGACATTGAAAGATTTCCAGAATCACCAAGAGATGAAGTTAAAGATAAGTTTCCGGAAGGAGCTGCTGATCCTGCAAGAGCAAGATCTCCAGATAATGCTGCAGTTCCCGTTAAAGTAAATGGTCCTTCAGTTACAATTGTAACGCCGTGTGGGTGAGATCCATCGCCTGTTAATGGGTGATTGTGAGTGATAACATTAGAATCTTTTGTTCCACCAGTTCTAGTGGATGATCCAGTTACATTTGTTCCACCATTTCCTGTAGATCCAATAATGAACCTATCACTCATATTGGGTAGATTAAATATTGTAGTTGCAGATGGTAAATCAGTTACTCCAGCCTGATACGCAGTTCCTCCGTAGGTATTACTGATAATTGCATGTAAAGTTCTATAAGTATAAGTATTCAATGCTTGTCCATTACAAATTCCCCACATTGTTATTCCGGGATTACTTGGAAGATTATCAGATCTTCCTGCCCAAAGAACAACGCTTCCGATTGGAGTTACATTTGGAACGTCCAAATATGCGGCAGTTAATGTTCCGCTATTTGGACCAGGTACGACATTTGGACCAGAAAGTGTTAGATTTCCAATTAAAGATGTGGTTTTCTTAATTTCAATTTCATTCGCAGAATCTAATATTAAATTATCAGAAGTTGTTTCAATTGTACCGTCATTTGTTGAGTGTGCAATTCTTATATTTCCAATATATGCTTCACTAAATCTATTAGTAGAAGTTCCAAGATATGCGCCAAGATTCGTTGTTGGTATATAACCAATAGATGCTTTGAATAAAGATCCACTAGTTTCACCAGTAATACTAACGTTTCCTGCAATAGTTACATTTCCACCGATATTGACATTCTTACCAATACCAACACCACCATATACAACTAATGCACCAGATCTAGTTGTAGTAGATTCAGTTTTATTCAGAAGAATAACTCTACCATTTAATTTCAGATCTTTATTAATCGTGACGTTTTCATTAAATGTTACTGGTCCATCAAATTGAGAAAGAATAGTTCCCGAGTTTCCACCTTCAACTAAAAGTCTTTCTTTAATAATAACTTCATCAAATACAACACTCAAACGAGAAGGGTCTTGTCCAGTTACTGTTGGAATGGGAATATCGAAGGTAGTTTGTTCACCACTAGTTGCAGAATACTTCGTATTTCCAATGTAGAAGTCACCATCACTATTCATCCCCGTGTAAATAACACTTCCACCAGAAGTTTCTTGAGATTGTGCTAAGAAGTCTTCAATTTCAGAGAGTGTTTTAACCTGAACTTGTGGTAGTGCGGTTGAATAGTTTCCTGGTCCATATCCAAGATATTCAAAAGTATGCCCAGATGCGCGAAGAATTGATGGTCTACGGAATTCAATTGCAACTGGTTTAATTTTTCTAATCATAGAACCAAGAGAATGATTCTCTTTAATGGTTCCCATAGAACCACGAATTACTGTAATTTGATTATTACTAGGTCCAGTTAAAGTACTACCAGTAATTCTCATGATTTCATTATCAATTTGAATATAAGAACCAACGGGGAATCTTTTTGTTGTTCCAATACCTGAATTTATTAGGCGAACTGGGAAGGCACTTTCACTTGTGATATCCGAAAGAAGTTCTAGATACTCATTTTCTAGGATGGGTAAACTTCTTACCCCAAGATTTTCTACACTTTTATCTGAAATTGCATTATTTGAAGAAATTGCATGTTTTAGGACAAATCTTGGATTAGAAAGTGCTGTATTACTTCTTATGGTAAATATTGAAGAAGATGGGCGGTCTAAAACCAAATAATCTCCAAGATTTGCATTACTTGAATCTATAATTCTAACTCTATTACCTACAGATAAACCGTGATATCCTCCACAATTAAACGTCGTAATTCCAGTTACTGAACTGTAGGAAGTTGAAATAATACTAATAGATGGTCCATTATTGATAACATATTGTCCAACTACAGGTGCCTCATCAACAGATGCTTTTGCAATCGTAATTTGATTTTTTGAAGGTAATGCTGTAATTCTATGATACTTATCTGAAACTGTTGAAATTCCAGTGAATTCTACATTATTACCAATCGCTGTTGAAATTCCCACGGAAGAAATTGACAAAGATGCACTGGGAGTTCCTCCAATTATAGAGCTATCAAAATACAGAGTTTCTCCACTATCATAAGCAGATCCTGCCGAAATTATTTCGGCAGAAGTTACATTTCCTGATGGTCCGACGATAACTTTTGCGGTTGCTCCATCCCAAGTATTAAGTGAAATTTCATTAAAGAGTTTAACATTGTAATATGTTCCAGGAGTATGTCCAGATCCTCCATTTAAGGTTCCAGTGACAACCCCACCCAATCCGTGCTCTCTATCTAAGGTTACAGTTACACTGGTTGGAGAAACAGATATACTTGTTACAATTGGACAAATGCCAAAATTTGTATAGAATTTATCAATAGTTTCTCTAGTAATACTTCTCTTGAGATCATTAGTGATAACCTCACCTAAAGGACTTCTTTTTGCGTAACTTTTTGTAGATAATGGATTATCGTCCAGATTGTCTTTATCTAATTGGGGATATAAATCTGCAATATTTTGTGTGTAAAAATCAGTAGTGAATTCAGTTTCAACTTGATTGGCGGCATTTATCATATAAACATGATAAACCCCATCCTGAACTCCATAAATGTATGGATTAATAACCTCTGACCTATAAATTAAAAAGTTTCCTTGAGTTTTATTTCTCTCAAATCTTGGGAGAGAGGCATTTCTAATATTTACATTATTGGTAAATACTCCGGGATTGTGAACTGTTCCGAAAATATCCGTTGTAGAGTGTATGAAAGTTTTATCATCTACAATAGTAGAAACTAAATACGCGCCATTGAATCCTTTGTTTTCTAAGGCTCCAGTGTTTGTTGTGCTGGTTACATTTTTTATTGTAATTTGATCTCCGACTTTTAAATTATGTGGAAGATCCGTTCGTATAGTGACAATTTTCAATACATTATTATACGAACAAGTGCTTATAAATCTTGGATTCCTGTTGTATAAGTAGTCTTCACCTGTAATATTGGTAAGAGTAAAATCGCTATTATTCCTTACACCAGTATTGGAAGATTCTTGAATTATAAATCCTTCACTTGGATTTCTGGCGTTTATTAATTCTTTTGGAATTACAACTCTAACTTTAAATATTTTTTCATCTAAGCTGCGATCATCTTCAATTCTTTTTAAGTAAGTAACATCAGATCTTTCCGATAAATTGTAGACACCTAGTGTATTGAGAGCATTATAAATTTGATTTCCCGAATTAGCATGTATGTACCAATTAGAATTTGTAGCGTCCCATTGAATAGGAGATCCAATTTCTCCTGCATTTTTTTCAGAAACTCTACTTAAAACTTTTAGTTGTTGACCGCCGTAAACTTTGAGGGCAATGGGGGTTGCTGCTTCGGCATTAGATTTTGAAGTTGCTAATTGAATCTGATTCGTTGTAAGCGCAACACCATCAGTTCTTGTAGAGTTTGCAGCACTCGTAATCGCATAATAAACATAGTTTGGGATAACATTTTCAGGAAGATCTCCAATTTCACTAATCAATATAATTTTTTCACCTAATTTGATATTATTGACTCCAATTTCAAATACAAAATTAGAATTTGGAGGAAGAGCAATATGTTTCTTTTCGGAACTATCTGACCCATAAGAAACATCATTAGTTACTCTATCAACCATCAAAATATCTGAAGAATATGTTTGAATATTCCCCAATCCATCATCATAGTCAAGAAAAAGTTTATCAAATTTTTTAGATCCTATTCGATATCCTTGAGTAATAACTGGTGGAATGTCATCTTTATTTTTAAATCCAAAGAGATATAAGTGACTTGTAATTCCCACAGCAGTCGTTAATCCAACATCAAGAGATATCCAGTCAATGTTAGATTCTTCATTATTAATTGCTCTCGGAGTTATGATTGAAGTGATGTATGCTTTATTATCTTTATCGAATGCTTCTCTCTTAAATCCATCACAGGATAGTGAACATTGACCAAAGTTAGAATTGGAGTTTGTAATTGATCCATCAGCACCAGATAGTGATTCAAAATGAGCTCTAAATCCAATTGCAAAAACTGAAACTATTTGAATAAATGAGTCATTACTAATTTTGATGTGAGTTGTTTGCCAACCTTTTCTATAAATTGCATCAGGATCTAAGTGATAAACTGTAGATAAGTTAGTAGATGATGATCCGGAAGATAATGCAGATCCAGTAACCTTATCAACAATAATACCTTCATAAACTCTACTTTGAGGATTATATTTTACAAAGGCACGATCATCTTTTTGAATGGAAATTGCAGTAAATTGTGCAACAACCATAGAACGGAAACCAGATGCTTTACTCCCATCGGCGTGCATCCCCTGCATCCCCCATACGGAACGGAGAGAAATATTGAAAACATATGGGGAAGCACCAGAAACAGTATCAGTTTCAATAGTTACAGTGGATCCAGATGCACTCAAACCAGCGGCAGATCCAGCAGGAAGAGTGTCTCTAACAAAAGGTAATAGATATGTGAATGTTTTTTCGTCAAGAACTGTCTGAACTTTGGTTGAGATATTATAGTCTCTAACATTTACACCTTTAATCTTAATTGGCGTATTTGTTGTAAAATTATGTGCTTTTTCTGTAGATACCGTGACAATTTGTCCTGGAGTTGATCCATCTCCTGAAAAAATAGATGTAATTTGAAGAGGGTCGGTAGCAAATGCACCAACAATTTCCCATTCAGGTCTTTGTTTTGCAAATCCACCCGACTCGGTTGGAAACTTTTGATCAATATTTCTTCCGGAAGCATTATTATATGCATTACTCAACTTGGCATAATACATATCAAGATCAGTAATTTCAAATTGTGATGGAATGGTTACACCATCAGCATATTCGAAACAAGTAACTTTATGGTGAGAAAATGTTGGTTTTGATTTATTGTTCTCTGAAAAATCGACAGGATCGGTATAAACTGTTGTTAGTTCATTTGCATCAAAGATTGAAAATTGCCAAAAATAACAAGCACCAGTAATTCTAAAAATAGCACTTTGCTTAACATTCGGGTCTGTTGGATTTGGTACGTATTTTGGTCTAATCTTTGTTTTTCTGAGATCTAAACCAACAATAGAAGTACCTCTTGGTACAATAACTCCGCCGTAAATACTATTAAATTTATAAAGTTGATTGTTTGCTTGTGTCAAGTCAAAATTAGAATCTAATGTTAATGTAAATTCATTAGATGCAAAAGACTCAACACCAGCAGGAGAAACTGCTTTAGCAATTAAATCTGATTCTCTAACTCCAAAACCTGGTCGGTTATCAATAATATGTTCTCCAGGAAAGAGGAGAATTGTAGTTTTTTCCGTAATATCGTTATTATCACCTCTTAAATACGAAAATCTTGCAGATTCAAGAAGTGCTCTTTGAACAGATTTAAATGGTTTTGTTAAAGAGTTGCCTTGATTATCAATACTATCAGTGGCATCAAGGTCATTTGGATTAACATAAAGAATACGACCTTCTGTATTCTTAATAAAATTCTCTAGCTTATTAAGAGGCATCGGACTATATTGACCAAAATATTTCTATGATTTATTTAGTTTGTTAAATCTTCCTCACCAAAAGGATAATATTCTTCGTCTGGCATATCTTCTGGATTTTCTAACTCAATTGGAAATAGGCAGGGATGTGCCTCTTCATCTATAAGATAGAATGAAGATCTATATAAATCCTCTGGATCATATGTGCGATTTTTATCTGCCTCCCTACACAAATCTTGGTCATACAAATGACCGTCTGGTAGTTCATCAAATGTAAAAGGAACGTGATTGATGAAGTACATTTTCACAATCATACTACCATCATTGTACCAGCAGTATGCAGAGTCGATACGATAAGACATAGGGAAATTTCCCATATCTTGTATTTATTTTTATGCGAGTAGGGAGACTTGAACTCCCACGAGGTTACCCTCAACAGATTTTAAGTCTGGTGTGTCTACCGATTCCACCATACTCGCTTGTGAGACCATTATAACTCAAAGAGTTTTTATGGTCAAGTGCTCGTTACTGGGATCGAACCAGTCTATCAGGTCTTATGAGGACCGCGCTTTCGCCAGAGAGCTAAACGAGCGTTTGTAGAAACTCTCCCCAACTACCACCATAATGAACTATATGATGGCAGTTGTGGCAAAGAAGATCGCATTTATCAACTTCTTCTTGGATAGTTTCCCATTTTCTATTGGCAAATGATCTCCCATCAAGTTTTAGTTCTTTTTGGGAAGGATCTCTGTGATGAAAACATAAGGTTGCTGGCCTATCTTCACCACAAGTTTGACATTTACCTCCCTTATACTGTAAGGCTTTCCATTTATTGGAATAACCTCTTGCTTTTTGTTCAGTATAAGTGTTTCTGTTCATAACACAGGGATCATTTTTATAACGCCACCTTTGACGGCAGGTTTCATTGCAATAAAGTTTTGCTCTTCCACCGTTTCTTTGGTGTTGTGGAACTTCTTTACCGCACGCCTTACAGTTGATCATTTGTGTTATGAAGATATACATACACCTATTTATAATAAAGTGTATGTAAGTAGGACTGCTGAGACTTGAACTCAGTTCACACCGTTATAAGCAGTGGGCCTTAACCCATAGGCGACAGTCCCAAAAAACCCTTAGATCAGGGTGCTTCGTTGTTTAACTCAGTGTGTATTCGTATCAGATCCTCATCGGCGGGAATCATAACTGCTGCTCTTTCACGCTCATCAACAATACCAATATGTTCACCACTTTCAACTCTTTCAATCAATTCATCAAATTTTTCTTGAAATTCTTCCACTGTGAAAATTTCCATTCTTTTCTTTGAGGATATTTATATTATAGCATTACTAGCCATAAACTGCAAGGTCTGCATATTCAATTTGATCGGGGTTAAGATTTGCAGTCACAACTTCTAGGACATTCATAAATTCTTGGACCGTATCACACTCTACCAGACGCTCATTGCCTTGATCGCTGATCAGAAGGAAACTACGGGTGCATACATCAATTACAATGCCCTGAACGGTTTCTTGTGCAGTGCTCATTAGGTGTTCCGTTGATTACCCCCATATTATAGGGGGTCTTGGGCACCATGTCAAGACCATTTTGGATTTCTTTTGTCGTAGTCCCATCCACCAACCAAGAAACTGGATTTGTTGCCTGGATAATCCTCTGGACTCTCCCCTTCATATACAACGTGAAGTTCTTCGGAATGATCCATAGGATTAATCCATCTTGCCACCCATACTTCATAGAAGCAATTAATATTTGATCCATTACCAGATCGTATCTTGATGGATTTACACCCATCAATTTCATCTACAATTAAATCTTGAGATGAACCGATTTGTGTCAAAGATACAGTAATTGTATCTGGATCTACAAGACCATCCCAATATTCTGGTAATTCAATAGTATCTGAATCTGTAAGTTTTCCTCTCACATAGATTCCTGCCTCTGGTCCTTCTGCACAAATATGTCTAATTCTTTTATTTTCATCTTTAACGTGTTGAATATCAAAAGCAGCAAGAACTTTATTCCCACTTGCGACTCCATTTAAGTTTCCATTAAATACTGGTGCATTCATAGATGTACCAGCATTTACCGTTAATGCTGCAGTTATATTTAAAGCAGATGTTATATTTCCGTCAGTAACAATATTTGGAATTATTGGTTTTCCAGTTAATGGATTTGGATTTTTAATTACAAATAAATTACCATGAATTGTAGTTTGTCCAACAATTAATGCTTTCTGTAAACCAGTAAAATTAGAATAAACAGTTACATCTTGGTTGAAAAAAGATGTTCTTCCGTAATATCTTGCTGATAAATTATCTAAAAACTGATTAGCCATTTTTCTTGTTTATACTTATCTATATTAGAAAATTTCAAATCCTGAACTTCCACCACTTAATTCTCTCTCTTCTGCTGCTATGTCTCTAGTTTCAGTATTTGATTCTCCAATATTAAGTTGTTCTGTAGGTGTATCGGTAACTATTGCCTCTGGAGATCCTGGAGAACCAAGTGCATCTCCACTTTGAGTTACTCCACCAGATGACATAGGTTCTGGAGATGCATCTGGTAAACCGCCAGCAAAAGCATTACTCAAGACATCCATACCAACATAAGTTCCAGCAAATACCAATCCACCAAAGGTTGATTCAACTGGAGGTAAGTTTCCAAGTAAAGCATCACAATCTGCTTGGTTAGATTTTAGTAAAATTTTTCCAGCATCAGCTTTAATGGATATACTTTTTCCTGCTCTAAGATCTATATTTTCATCAGCATCTAATACTATATTTTTTCCCCTGATCCTGACGCTTCCGTCTCTTTCTGCTGTTATGCAAACATCACCATTTTTACCTGTGATAACAATATCAACTCCAGTAGATTTACTTCTTTGGCCAGCAATAATTTCTAAAGATTGGTCATTATATATTTTTGCAACACCACCCTCACTTAAACCCATCAAGTAAATATCTTTTTTATCGGTAACTGCGTAAAGATTATATACATCAGTCCCATTTAACCCCATTTGAGGATTGGCAACATCAATTCTAAATGATTTTCCCTCACTGGTGTATTTTCTTCTTTGCCAATTCTGTTTACTTTTAGGTCTTTCTGGCATAATTAATCCACACAATCGATTGATTTTAGAATTGTCTTTCTGAATCTTGTATTTGTAGTATTTGCAGATTCTTCTCTAATATTATCTATTTCACCACCAATACCCTCAATATTTTCAAGACCAGTCTCCATTTCGAGATCTTCTGGAACTATGAAGTCTAGAACTGGGAACAACACGGCACCAGATCCAGTTTCCGAAATTATAGTTAAATCTGGTAAGTCACTAACACTTCTTCTCTTGTTAACTCTTCTAACTCTCTTTGGTTGATTTCTTACCCTTTCTGGAAGTTCTGTTCCATCTGGTAATGATGATCTTTCAATATCTCCATCTTCATTCGGAATCACTGGATCAACAATATCTTCAACATCATCTGTAATTACTCTTTCAATAAATCCATTAACAATATCTAAAGGATATTTATTATCAAATTGATCCATCGCATAATCGCCATCACTATAATTTTCTCCAGAATCTATTATTTTAACATCATCAACATAGTATGGTGTTTCATTACTTAGGGGATAATTTTCACCCTCAGAAACAATATAAATGTATTCGACTTCTCCATTTTCATTTAAAACGGATCTGGCAATTGCACCATATCCCAATCCACATTCATCAACAATTTCGACAAAAGGCGGAAATCTATACTTTTTACCTTTTTTAAGAACTTTTACTCCTATAATGCTTCCAGTTTTATCCTTACCCTTTCCAACAACAGAACCCATCAGTGGAATTGCTTTTGCACCTTTTCCACCTCCACCAAATATTTTAACTTTAGGTCTTCCACATTTTACTGGTTTTCCGGTATAACACTTAGACTTGGAAGATTTACTATTTTTACTAAATGTCTCAAAAGCACTTCCAATTTCTGATGCACCTTCAGTAATATCAGATGTTGCAGATTTGAAAGTATCTTTTACTAATGCTGCGCTTTCATTAGCACTTTTTAAAATGTCTTTAAATGATGGGACATATCCTTCCTTCGGTCCTCGTCCAATAACCCATACATTTGTTGGTCTATCATAGTCAGTTTTTTTCTCATTACATCCCAAAAGACTAGCAATGCCGCCAATTGCTTTCGCAGATCCTCTCAGAAAAGCAGCAGGATCAAATCCACCAACTAAATTTAAAATTTTACTTACTCCACCCAGAACACCTTTTAAACCATTTGCAATTTTTTGAATAATATCATTAACTAATGAACCAGTAAATTGATTAGCTGCACAGGTCGAAAATCTGTACATATTATTAATAACTGATTTTAGAAGTCTAGTTATTAATCCAACTAGACCATTAATAATTTTATTAGCAAGACAAGGTATGATTTCTTGAATCTTTCTAATTCCAGGCACCATAGCTGCTTGAGCAGCAACTCCAGCCAAGTGTGCGATTGTGGAATTTTGTGTTGCGGCAAGAACAGCAGAATAAACTAACCTATATAAAATCTTTAATCCCTTATTGAGAAGAGGTGCAAGTTTTCTAAACACTGCATCAATCATACTACCCACTAATCCAGATACAACTGATTGTATCTTATCAGTGACAATATCAATTAAATCTGATGCTTTTCTAATCCCATTCTGAACTGCACTAATAAAGTTTTCTACTTCAGTTGTTATTTTGTTTATAACCGTTTGAGAAGACTGTGATGCAAAGTGAATTTGATCTCCAATTCCTCCGAAGAAAGAAATTTCATCTTTTGCAATTCTCTTTACTTTAGATGGCTCTACATGTCTTGGAGACTTTTGTGATTTTACATTTGATTCGTTTGCTTCACGTTTATTTAAGTTTGCCCCATCATTTTTTGTTTTACTAGTTTGTCCTGTATATGGTAAAAATGGTATCTGATACTGTTTGGATGAAACTACATCTGTTCTTCCAAATACTCCCAAAATAACTGGTATTTGGGCATTATCCCCATCCATGAAGAATCCAAAAACAGAATCACCTGGAGAAATTTTTACGCTGGTTGCTTGATTAGCAGCACCACTGCCTGCGGTTGTTGGTAATAAAACTTGGGCCCAGGGTAAATCATTATTTTTTAAATCAACCTCAGTATATGGGTGATATCCCATTATACGAACTTTATATCTATTTCCCCATCCACCACCGTTTATTTGATCTCCTTGAGACTTTTCAGGTGCAACCTGTCCTATCCACCACCTGAATCCATCTCTTCCTATAAAATTAGTTTTTATGATAGAATCTTCAATCATTGTTATTTTTTCTTCCCGAAACTATCTCTTATTAATAGCATAGAGGTATACGATGCATCTGTATCAAAATGATGACACAGTTCCTTAATCATATATAGTCCACTTTGCTCTTCGTCGAAATCAACTCCTTTATCTCTACTAATTTTTGGAAACTTACATTCAATAATATCGCCAGCTTTCAAATTAGTATTAGATGGTACGATCATATTTACTGTCTGTGTGAACAGAACATTATATCTCATAGTTGACTGTGACTGATATTTTAATACCTCTGCATTTTTCTTAGTTGAAACTTTTCTATCTTGAGTTCCAATATCAGCTATCTGTGCAAAAATACGATCTCCCATTCCAGAACTTTTTTGGTTGGATATTCCTTCTAGGTCTGGAACTTTTGTAGGTTTACCAAGACTTTCTGTTTTTTTAATATTATCTTTTGCCTCAAATAATGCCTTATTGGGTTCGGTAATTTCAAAAGTTAATGGATTGTAAATTATTCTGGTACTAGAATATGTTCCTAGACGAAGTTTTTCTAATAGATTTTGATTATTGTTGATTGAATATTTTAAGATATAAAAATCATTATTTCTTTCAATACTTGATTTATTTACCTCAGTATAAGTATAAACTGCTTTAGGACTTTTGGCATTTTCGGAAATCATTTTATCAATTGATCTGAAATAAAATCCATCACGAGTTTGATAAAAAACAAATCCAGCAGTTCCATTTTTCTTTGAGGAGTCTGGAACAGCTTTTGATGCTAACCAAACTAAGACACTGAAAGGTTTTCTCAAATTGCCAATAAATCCATACCGATTTATTGCACGATCAATTTTCTTTATGTTTTTAGTCTTCAAGAAATCTCTTAGTATTATTCCTGCGGAACTATCAATAGTTAATTCTGGAGGAAATTTTGAAGGAACTCGGGTTGTCTCGTTAGTGATTGCTTCTCTAGAAACTAGATGAAGTACAAAACTTTCCCTTTGAGTCTGCTTAATTACATTCGAAATACTAGAGACATATAAACAATTTTTACCAGTAAAATTTAAACCCGGATTAGTCTTCGAATTTCCTGCAATTTTTATATCAACTTTTTCTTTTCCTCTAAGAGGTAATCCGTCATAAATTGATGTCCATTTACCTTTAGAATCTTTAAGAGTGTCTCCAACGCTAGCAACTACTACTTTTGCTGTTATTGTTGGAGAAAATATGTCCTCGTAATAATCAACAGATGCAACCCCTAGTCTAATATCGACGGTTTTTCCACCATCAGCAGACTCTACAATAAATTTTTCGTATATTGATTTTTTGGTTGACATTAGGTATAAGCTAACTCTGTTAGTAATCTATTTAACATATTATTATTTAACGGAGTCTGTGAAGTATTTGATGGTTGTGAAGATTGTTGCTGGGATGCTGCTGCAATTATTTGTGGTTGTTGTTGAGGTGCTACTACAATTGTCTGCCCTTTTCTTTCTGGTGCTAAAGCAACAGTCTGATTCATTGGTTTAGATATTGATGATACTTTTAATGGGAGAGTGGATGTTGGTTCGGGAACAGAAGGTCGTGCTGCAGGTGCAATTGATGCTGGAGCAGCTTGCACTTTAGATTCACTAGATCCAGGAGCACCGTGAGATACAGTAACTCCACCAGATCCTATAATCTCTGCCTCTCTTCCATATCCTCCTCTCCAGTAGACGGATCCAACTGCAAATGGGAATTTTGTTGCCGATCCCGGTTGAGATGGGAAAGTTCGTTGAATACTAGGATTATGTTCTTGTATATCAATTCCAGGAGTACTTCTTTCATCGTGTTTTTGTTGATCAATAAGAATTTGAGATCTTAAAGTAGAATCATTTTTACTCGCAGGTGTTCTCTGACTATAATTTGTCAAGTAAACGGTAGATCCTCTTGCCTGCATCGCTTTGACTGCTCTAAAGGCAACTTCACGAATTTTTGCAAGTCCTTCTGCGGTATAACTTGCATTCTTTAAATCAATATGAAAGTGAGTTGCATATGTTGTTTCTCCCTTCGCACCTGATCCACCTTGTATAAATCCTCCAGGACCAGTTTGAGGAATTAATCTTCCTGTTGGTTGTGGTGGAGTTGGTGTTGATCTTGATGTTGGTGGTACAGGTGCTGGTAAATTAAAAGGTGCTGCACCCTCTGGTCTAACTGGATCTCCTCTACTTGGATCTTTTAGAAATTGATTATCTCCCGGACTACCACGCCAACTAGAACCATAGAATCTTCCATCTGAACCCATTTCACCTTTAACCAAACCATATTTCAAATAATATTGTGGAGCAGCTCTAAATTCTAGTGCGCCACCAACGTGTTTTGCGGCACTTGCCTGCAACGATGGATTTTGAATGTCTTTAATGTACTTTAATAATGTATCTTTACTAACGCCCGACCATTTAGAAGCTTGATCTAATGTTTGAATCTTTTTAAAAGCAGATGTGCCTTTTTTTGCTACTCCCTCAAATTGTCCTGGAGCGGCAAGAATATCAGTAAATGTTTTTCCATATCTTCCAGTTGCTTTTCTATTAACAACAACCTGCATCATATCAGCAGCAGATTGTCCTGATGCTCCTTCAGTAGCAAGTGCCGCGGCAATACGATACATTTCAGGACTATCTTGCGCTGGTAAGGTGGATGGTCCTTGCCCCTGAGAATAATCAGTTCCAAGTGGAGGTATATCTTGTCCACTCTCAATACCCTCTGTTAATGGAGTTGTAATTAATTTTAGAGCCTCTTCAAATGATCCATTCATATCCATAAATGCCTGACTCAATTCATCCATTTCTTTCTTTACTCTACCGCTAGTATCAAAGAAATCAAAGGAAATAAAGTTAGTCGCATATGCACCGAAGAGATCTTTAAATTCATTCAGAATTCTTGCAGTATTTGGTATGAATGATACTAGAATTGATGTTAAACGTTTAATTCTTGCTATCAATTCTTGAGCCATCCCTATAATGGTTGGAAGGTTATAAATCAACCAACCAGCCATAATAGTTCCAGCAAAACTCATTATTCTTCCAAAAATACTTCTGCTTGTATTTTGAATAACTTTTGTAGGAGATCTAAATGCCGCACCAACTCCAGACAGTTCTAAAAGAGATCTTTGTTTTTTCCTTCTAACATTTTCACGTTTTCTTTGGAATAAAAGAGAATCTCTAGATATTGATCTCTTTTTATTCTCATTATCTCTACCGACACTTCTACTTATATTTACAATCGTTTTTCTGGCACTATTCAATCCATTACCTAAAGAGGAAAAAGATCTAGTTATAGAATTAAAACTTATAGAAGATCTATATGCCATTTTATGTTAGGACATTATATTGAGATTTTGAATACATTATATAAAAGTTATCAGAATTTGATGAAGGAATATTGGGAACATCGGTAGCAGATCCACTCATTGCGGGAGGTCTAGAAGAAGCCACCTGCTGAGGTTGCATAGGTGCCATTATTATATTTGGTGGTGGCTCTGGCAAAGGACCGAATGTTTTTTCTGTGGGTATATTTGATTTTACTGCCTTGCTTATCTGTGGTAGTTTATATTCTAGTTGAGGTGCTTCTAGTGGATTTAAATTAAATGGGAGATTGAATGATGCTATAGAATCTTCAACCATCTTAACTAAATCCATTTCTGATCCAGATCCAGTTATTTGATTTTTAATTTCTTCTAAAGGACTTTGGATATTATTTTGGAAGTACTTGGAAATTTGATCCTCAAAATTAACCTGAAAATCTGCAACTGGAGAATCTTGTTCTTTACCACCAATATTTGTATCAAATGGAATCATACTAGATTCTGGTGTTACTTGAGGTTTGCCAGTATCTTCCATCTTTCTACCAAACTCAAAAAGACTTGGGAAAGAGGAAATAGATTCTCTCACGGAATTCATCCAACCAAAAACTTTTTCAGATAAGTTACCCTGATTGATCGCAGTATCTTCAAGAGATTGAGTCACATATCTCGTCATTTCATCCCCATAATTACCCATAATTTCAGGTTGAAGAGTTAATTCCTGAATATTTTCTTCGGACATCCCCTGCATTTGTTGACTAATATTAGCACCGTCTTCTTTTGGTGTAAGTTCTTCTGCTTTCTTTTCACTTAATTGGGTTTGTGATAAAGATAAGAATGGAGTTTGTGCCTGAGAAGTTACTTTAAGTTTTTGTGGTTCTTGTGGAGGTGTCTGAGGTTGTTGAGGAACAAGTTCAATTTTTTGCCCAGCTTCTGGTTGAGGTTGTTCTTCTTTTTTATCACTTACTCCAGTAAATTTATCTGCTACTCCACTACCAAGCATCCATCCACCAGCACCACCTAATACTGCTCCACCCAAAGTCCCCAAAGGTCCAAATAAAGATCCAACTCGTGCCCCAGTTAAAGCGCCAACTTCTGCACCAACAACTCCACCACCAGCGCCTGCGGCTGCCTGAGTAGTTGTTTGCCCTTCTTGCTTTCTCTCCATGAATTCAAGACCACCAAAAGCGGCGCTCGCTAATCCACTTGCACCACGAAGTAGGGTGCCACCCATTCCTCTTAATCCTTTACCAGCATCATCTACTGCACTTGCTACTCCCTTACCAACATCATCTGCCGCGCTCGTAACACCTTTACCAGCATCATCTGCCGCGCTTGCTACACCAGACCCCGCCGCTGATGCTGCTCTTGCTGCACCAGATCCCGCTCCAGATGCTGCCCCACCTCCACCAAACATCGCCCTGAATGGTGCTATTATGAGACCTTTTACTACAGCATCTTTAATATTACCAGTAACTCTGGTAACATTTCCAATGATGCTATCAAAACCATTTTTAATATTAGATAATCCATCACCAATAAAACGGAGTCCACTTCCAACTGTATCTTTAACTTGTTTAAGTCTATCTCCACTTTCTTGGGCGAGTCTTTGTACCCCCTGTATTCCCCCAGTAGTTAACCATCCTAAGAATAATGTACCAAAAACTCCCATCAACGAATTGAGAGTTCCTGTCGTTTTTTCTGCTACAGGTTGAACCGCATTGTTAATTTCAATACCAGCTCTTCTTTCAATTAATGCCTCAGTCTCATCTCTTAGGGCATCTTCAGCAAGCATCCTTTCTTGCTGTTGCTTCTGCGATTCTCTGTTTTGATCTAAAATTGAGTTATTATAGATCGCAGAAGAAACTGCACTTAATGCTTGATTTAGAGAATCAACACTATTTCTAATTCCAGCAATCCCACTTGAGATACTAACTAACTCAGTTTGATTGCTTTCTAATAACCTTAGAGTTTCTGGATCCTGTTGTGGAACAGGAGAACTAATAAGTGGGGAAATTGCAAGAGATCTTCCGCCAGTAATCGCACTAGAAGAAAAAGTCGATCTAGCGATTTGAAGTCTATTTTCTCTAGATAGCGGCGATGAAAACTCTGCCATTTAATTATAGGGCATTTGCACTACTTTGACGTTGCTTTAAATTTTCTTCTTCAATATATTGCTGTAATAAGGAAAGATAAATCTCTCTTTCCCAAGGAATCATATTTTCAAGCTCCGTCAAAGAGTATTTATGATGTTGCATCAAAGCAAAATTAACTTTGTAGTATGACGCAATATCCTCATGCGCCATACTTACGCGAAAAAATCAGTTAGACCCTCTAATATAATAGTATTTTCAACTTCTGTCTTTGGATTTTTAACTTTAATTTCGTGAGAAAGTTTAGGCATAGTCTGGAAGAATTTTTCAATTTGCTTAAACTGCTTAGAGCTTAATTGCTCAACAAACTCAATAAGTTCTTTTTTAGAACAATCTTTCGCTGACCAAGTTTCTTCCTTAGTATAAACCTGATCAATACAAGAACAAATTAAATCAAATGTATCATCAACACTGATGGAATTTTGGAAATTAAAATTAGATTTAATAAACTCACTCATAGAAGGATATTTCATCCTGAGAACAAGATCATTATCTAATTTAATGTCTCTAGAATGTTCTTCACTTACATTTACTTTGATATCATCAAGATTTATTTCTAGAGGAACCTGAGTTTGATTATCATCGGGACACGTAATCAATACTTCTACAGTTTCTCCAACAGATTTACCGCGAATATTCAGGAAAAGATATTCAATATCAAATGTTGCAAGATCTTCTACCTTCACTCCTCTTGTAAGAATACAATTTGAGATAACAGTTTTAACGGCACTTGCAATTTGCTTTGAATCTTCACTTTCCATTGCAATAATGAGAATTTTTTCTTCTTTAACTAGAAAAGGGCGATATGAAATTTTCTTTTTAGTAGATGGAATTTCCAACTCATATGTTGGTGTAGCGATCTTTGGTAAAGGCATAATAACCTATAAAACTCAGTATGATTATTTATGTTACAATTCTAGGATTAACGTTTCCTGGAGTATAAACAACGGGTCTTACGCCACTTTCATTTCCAAGTGCTTGTCCAGTTCTATAAACAACACCTTGTCTTGGAGTTGAAACTCTATTATTTGACGTTCCTCTTGCAACTGATGAACTTGATATCTTACCACAAACATACCGATCATAGTAAAATGAAGCATTCACTTTTAAAATTTCAGATCCAGCATAAGAAACTGGCATAGAGTTCATTGAGTATGGGTACATGTTAAAGAATGTATATGGCAACTCATAAAAAATATTGTAATCTCTTTCAAACTTTACAATTTGCGTTTGACTTATCTTATAATCATTTGGATATTGCATCCTAAAGAAATATCCAGATTCATTTTGACCAGCATTTGATCCACTAGATATAAACTCCATCCAGTGTTCTAAAAATTTAATAACTCTATAATCACTATCAACATAAAACTCTAAATCAATCTGAGTGAATTGGCGAGTATGTGCCATTCTTTCCACAACACCAGTGAAGTTGCCAGTAATATCTGCCGTTGAAAAGGAACTTCCAGGTAAAGATGCCGAAGAGCATAATAAACCTACAGTCTCACCAGTAAAAAAAGAATCTATTCCTCTTTGTGCCAAATATCCTCTGAGAGGTCCAGAAAATCCCCCGAAAGTTACTTGATAGTGAGAAGTCTGCGCTAAATTAGTTAATGTATCTTTAAATGCAGATATCTTGCGTGGTATAGGCACTCTAAATACCTTAATAGGTTTTATTATGTAATTATTTAGATGTCATACAAAGGAAAATACAAACTTTCAAATCCACAGAAATACAAAGGAGATCCTACTAATGTAGTTTACAGATCTCTATGGGAAAGAAAGTATATGAAATATCTAGATCTTCACGAACATATATTAGAGTGGTCTAGTGAAGAAATCTTTATATGGTATAAATCTCCCATTGATAATCGTCCACATAGATATTTTCCGGACTTTTATGTAAAGGAAAAAATGTCTGATGGATCTGTTCAAAAATATCTTGTCGAAATTAAACCTAAGAAACAACTATCACCACCAAAAGAACCGAAAAGAAAAACTAAAAATTATCTTTATGAAACATATGAATATGCCAGAAATCAGGCTAAGTGGAAGTATGCAAAGGAATGGTGTGAAGATCGTCATTATGGATTTAAGATCTTAACAGAAGACGAACTCAACATCAAGTACTAAAATGCCAAGAAAAAAGTATAAAGAAACAAAATCATCTGATACCAAATCAAATAGAATTCGTCCAATTTTAAATGATCTATATGGGAATGAAGATGCTGATGATTTGATGTTAAGCATCTTAGGTGTTTTGAAAGAAAGTGGTAAAGTTCCTTCTGTTGGTAAGTATTATGTCTTTGTATACAATCCAAAGACATCAGGAATTCAGTATGATCAGAATCCTTTAGTTGGTGTAACTGATGTTTTTAAGTGGGGATTTAGAGCAATTAACTTTCATTGGGGTGAAAGTAGACAATATACCTGGAATGAAGTTGCTGGTCAACTATATGAGGTCTATGCAAATGAGTTGAGAGATCTTCAACAGATACCTTTTGGAAAGTTTAGGATAAATAATTAGAAAAGATAAATGGCCGATCCATTTTCAAACGCACCATCATATCTTACAAATCCAACTTTTGGGGTAGATACTAGCGGTGCTTTTAATACTGTTGCAAATAATTTATCAAAAAATCCTCTTGGCGGTGGCGCAAAATCCTATAGATATCCTTTAGCGGCATTAACAGGATCTAATGGTGGAACAGATTATCTTGAAATTAAAGTTTTAGAATATACTCCACCAGGATTTGATTCTCCATCAGGATCATTAAGATTACCTACTGGATCTGGTGCGAATAGTCTCAAAAAAGCTCTTGCATACATTATTCTACCCATACCACAAAACCTTACAGATTCCAATAGTGTTGATTGGGGAGATAGTAGAATTGATCCATTATCCGGTAAAGGAGTTTCTGCTATCAATGATTTAATCGGATCTAGTAACCCATTAAGTCAAGCTGCTACTGAAATAAAAGATTTGATTGGTGCTGCAATTGGAACAGTTAAGACTGGTGAAGGGCAACAAGCTACTATGTCGACAGTTGCATCTGCACTGGTCAATTCTTTTGGTGGAAATGTGTCTGCAGAATCACTTTTATCTAGAGCATCTGGGCAAATTCTTAATCCTAATTTAGAACTTCTTTTTAATGGAGTTACGTTAAGAAACTTTCAATTTAATTTTGAATTTTCACCAAGAGGTCCAGAAGAGGGGCAGCAAGTTAAGGAAATTATTAGATTATTGAAAAAAAGTATGTCGGCAAAATCTAAAGCAAAATCTGGAAATGGTTTGCTGATTCAATCTCCAGATATATTCCAACTTACATTTAAAAGTGGATCAAAAGATCATCCATTCTTATTTAAATTTAAACCAACTGCACTATTGAGTATAAATGTAGATTACAGTGCTTCTGGCCAATATGCAACATACAAAGATGGTACACCAGTACATATGTCTATGTCTTTAACATTCAAAGAACTTAATCCAATTTATGCAGAAGATTATGATTCGGCAGGTACAGGAGTAGGATACTAAAATGGGATACTTCAGAGAACTACCAGACGTTAACTACGAATCTTTTTTGCCAAATAAAAAATCTTCATTTGAATATATTAAAGTTAAAAACTTGTTTCGTAGGGTTAAACTTCGTGATGATTTGCAAAATATTCTTACATTATTTAACAAGTATCAAATTGAAGAAGGAGAACGACCAGATACAGTCGCTGAAAGAATTTATGGATCTGCAGACTTAGATTGGGTCGTATTAATTAGTGCTGGAATTATTAATGTAAGAAATGATTGGCCATTATCGGATAATGATATTTACCAGTTTACCGAAGAAAAATATGGATTTAAAAATATAAATGCTGTTAAATTTTTTGAAACGACCGAAGTTAAAGATTCTAAGGGAAGATTAATACTTCCGAAAGGTAAAATTGTCGATTCTAACTTTACAATACCTGATCCAAACAATCCTTATGGGTCTAGATTGAATCCAGTAATTGGGATTAGTAATTATGAATATGAGGTTAGAAAAAATAATAAAAAAAGAACAATTTATATTTTGAAACCAGAATATTTGCAACAGTTTATTGACGATATTAGAGAAATTATGATTTATGATGAATCATCTCAGTATATTGATGAAACTTTAATACAAACCAAAAATACGAGAAATACATCACCATAAGAGTTCTAAATTCTTATCAAACATCATCACATATCGGTGCTTGCGCGAGCGTTCTTTCCACTCTCCTGCAGCACCTTTAATTTTGCCTCTAGAGTGTTTAGTTCCGTCTGCATAGTAGAAATCTTTCTTTGGTTCTGTAAGACCACAGTATTGGAAATTACAAGCGCGATACACTGTACCAGAGTGGAAATCACTATCAGCGTAAGAGATGATTGCTTTAACTTCAGTATCCTTCCGTAACTGTCTAACCGATCTTGAAACAAACCAAGAAGTGATATTATGCTCCCTAGATTGGATGTCTGGGTGAATGCAGAGTCGTGAAAGTTCAAAAAGTCCCTGTTGCTCGTTCCTTTCAAGTCCAAATGCTCCTTTTGCGATTTCAGGTACGGGTAGTCCAGTAAATATACAAACTCCCAGAAGACCACCAATATTCAGAGGAGAAAACTCATTCTTCTTAAAGAGACCATAATTGTAACCAGACTTAAATCCCTTTGATATGTCTTTAAGATAATGATATTCTAGAATCAGTTCCTCTGCCTGCTTCTTAGAAATCCTATCAATATAGAAATCAGACTTCATAAAAAAAGAGGGGAGATCCAACTCCCCTCATTATAGCACCTAATCAGTCTTCTGCCAACTTGGCGAAGTAGGAAAGGGCATCGTCATCTTCATCTTCCTCCACAGGTGCGGCAGCACGGCGAGTGGGTTGCAGATTATTGAGTTCGCTACGGAGGTCATTATCTAGTTCTTTTGTGGAACCACGATAATCATCTTCTTGCTCAACTTCTTCATCAATACGAGTATTTTTAGTACCCAAAACAGAACTGAGGCGCTTCTTCAGTTCATCATAGGTCTTGTACTCACTCGGAGAAAGGAAATCTGCCAGAGAGAACTGTTGCTTCCAGATTGCCTCCATAGCATCATCATCGTCCAGCAGAGCACTCTGAGAGGCAAATTCGCTGGAATCATAGTTGCGATAACCAGCAACGTTCTTTGCCTTCAGTTTGAAGTTTGCACCCTGCCAGAAGTCAAAGGGATCAATTGGAGATTCATCCTCAAACTCGGGTTGCATCGCTTCAGAGATCTTATCAAAGATCTTCTTACCATACTTGAAGAGGAAGACCTTGCCTTCGTTCTCAGGGTTGGCAGGATCCTTTACAACGTAGATGTTAGAAACATAAGTCAGTTTGCGCTTCTGCTTACGGGCAACTTCTTTACCAACATCTGTTCCGTTATTCCACAGACCAGAGTTGTGCTCGCAAACGGGACACTTTTGACTGAGAGTAGTCAGGCAGTTATCAATCAACCAACCGCCAGGACCCTGAAAGGCGTGAGAATAAACCTTCACGAATGGAAGATCTTCGCCATCAGGTGCAGGAAGAAAACGGATCACGGCATAACCATTGCCGCTCTTATCTACATCCAGTTTCCATACGCGGTCATCAGAAGAACCGCCAGTAGTATTCATCTTTTCGACTTCTTTCACCAGTTTCGCAGTGAGAGAGCCCAGTTTAGATTGCTTTTTAAGGTCGGAAAAACCCATTTGGATACCTCGGATAAATTGGATTCGTTGGATTACTTGGATAGTATAGCAAGGATCTCTCGGTCAGTCAAGGTACTTCTTGAGAGAATCAATCGTTTTATTCATAGAAGTAAATAAGACCTGCATATCAGTTTCTGGTGGGAATCCCATTATGGCAACTGATTTGCGTAAGTTCTCTTTCATTTCAACCGCTTCTGGGTCATCAGAAAGAGATAACCTAGTGTACATCACACGCTGCTTTTCAAGTAACGTTGTGAGTTTTTCAATATGTTCCAACTTGTCTTCGCGGGACATCATACCAAAAGTCAAAATGCTTCCGTAGATTTCTTCTTGAAGTTTATTGATTTCTTTTAGTTCTTCTTGAATAATCTCAGAATCAAAAAAGCTACTCATCTATAATGTCCCGTAAAATCTTTTTAAATTGGAATATATCAATATTTAGAAATGGATTATATTTTTTAATTTTTAAACTTACGGTTTCCCACACGGGATCCAAAAGTTTCTTATCAAAAGCGTTTGAGAAACGGAATATTTTTTCGTAGATTGTTAAAGTTTCTAACGATAACTGCCCGCTTAGAAACCTTTTGAGAACTGGTGGGTGCCCTTTGGAACAGTTCAAGGCATCCTCTAATTTGATCTCCGAGAACAATTCGTTGCTTTGTTCTTTGAATAAGTAGGTCAAACTCTGTTGTCTTCGCATCCAATCTGCGTAGGTCCTTTCTCCAGAATTGATAATTTCTCCAATCCATACGTTCTGTGGGTTATCTGCGGATACAAAGTTTGAAAGTAAAAAATCTACGATTTCCTTGTCAGAATACTTTCTCGAAGTTTTTTCAAAGAAATATTTGTCTTTACGTTTATTGAAAGAAGTCATTGTTGCTCTTGACTTTCCACCATATTTGAAAAAGTCATACTTACTATTCGTAAAATGACTTTTCATTGAAAGGTAAGTTTGATATGTTTCAAAAGGACTCATAATAAAAACCAAAAACTACTTTCCTCCGTAAGCCCGATATCTTCCTCTTTCAGCATCAGTCCACTGTTTAGCAACAAAGTTTGCACCAACTCCAGTTCCTTCTACACCCTTCAGTTTAGACAATACTTGTGGTTTTGCAACATTTGGTGGAGCAAAAGAAGCGGGAACAGAGTTATATGATGCATAACTTGCAGGATGAACTCCATCTCTACCAGGTTTAAATCCACCTTTAAAGTTAGCA
>Ga0222712_10000961_pt1 | contig 36738 bp, 61 predicted proteins | sample C33_657DmetaG_FD_165043 | JGI IMG/M metagenome (GOLD analysis project Ga0222712, IMG submission 165043) | Estuarine water microbial communities from San Francisco Bay, California, United States - C33_657D | ecosystem: Environmental > Aquatic > Marine > Unclassified | place: USA: California... | reverse complement strand
CTGCCGCCGACCATGTTGCCACCTGCGAGGGGGAGGACCGCCGTGTTCGTATTGATGACTCCAAGGATGAAGCGAGTCCCATCGTAGGTCGCCTGGACCATCGCCCCGCTCGCAATGTCGCCAGCGACGAGTGCGGTCGTTCCGTTCTTGGTAATTGCCTTGGCTGCGAGGCCGCTGACCGCCACCGTCACAGCAGTCGTATTCGCCCCGCTCGCAATCCAGCGAAACGTCTGCCCTGCCACATACGCGGTAATCGCAGGTGAGGCCGTGAGCGTGATCGCGTCAGCCGTCCCACCCACCGTAGCGACGTAGGTTCCTGTCCCGTCCTGAATCGACGCGAGCGAGGCAGCATCGGTTCGTGCCGTGGCTGCCCCTACGCCTGTGAGCTTGAATCCCCCTAGCGGGATGTTCGCCGTCGGGGTCGTCTGCCCGTCCTTGGTGACTGCTGTAGATAGCCCTGTCGCCAGGTCTGCTGTCAGCGCATTGTGAATCGCGGCGGTAATGAGCGTGTTGGCGACCGCAGGCTCGCCGGTACTGTTGATGACGAATACCCCTGATCCGTTATAACTCATGCTAGTTTCCCCCCATAAGTCGTGGAGCGGCCATTGCGCCAGTTCGTGTGAGCATGCGTTCCATTAACGCCTTTTTAATCTCCTGCATTTGAGGAGCATCTGAGGAGAGCAATCGAAGTGCGCCCTCTGGGGTCTTCATTGCCTCAGCTATCTCTTTGACTGCCTGCTTACCAGCGATTCCCCTGAGCCTGTCTATCCCGTAATGGGCCAATGCCACAGGTCTATAGAGCAGGTTGGGAATATGACCTGTACTGTCCAGTGATTCGCTAACGATATTTCGTAATGCGCTAGATCCTTTACTTGCCAAATCTCTATCTATCGCTTGTCGCGTAAGACGTTCGCTAATAGTATCAAGCGCACCAATTTGAGTAGGATCAAGGAACTCGCTTTCCTTCTTGTACCACGGTCCACCGAGCGCAGTCTCAATAGAGTCAGACGGGTTCTGGCGAGCCTTCAGGAATGCCTCCGCGTTCTCGCCTACCTCGTCAGGCGTCCTGAGTTTTCGTCCAAGATACTGTCCATAATTCATCTGATTGATTGGGAGTGACTGCTCTACATGCGATTCAGCTGCAGCACGATACGGTTCAGACTTGCTGCGCAACCAAGCTAGGTAGTCCTTCTTCGTTTCACCAACCGCTCTCTTGACATTTGGTGCAAGTCCTTCCTCGCCAATTTTCTTGCTTAGAACGTCATCAAGTCCCTTCTTGATATAGTGCAGGCTTTCAACGGGAATCTTGCTTGGTGTAACAGATTCCTCGCTCTTTGGACCACGTGAGCCAAGTATCTGCCCTGACTTGCTTACGATTGGTTCACGCGACCCCGCAACTGGCGATCCTCCGATGATGAACGGTTTAGACTGTTCGCCAGCGAGTTTCTGTGCATTCGATATGGCGGTCTTCATGGATGGTCTTGAAAGGATCTTGCTCAACTCCTTGTCAATGGGAATAGGCTCACCCTTGTAGGCTTCTCCGTACAGTCCACGTGAGACAGACTCGCGGTGTGCGAGTGCATCAGCCAAGTCTTGTTCTGATCCAGCGATATGCTTCTGGATCAGTCCTTTATTAGCTTGAATGCCTCCTTTGGCAATATCATCATAGCTGGACGGATCAATCCTGCGTCCTACCTCTCCTAATGCTGACCACTCAGCCCTTCCAGCCCTAGATGCCGCTTGTGAAGCCGTGAGATGTTCTGGTGTGCCGCCTGCTAGCAGTTCGCGTTTGATGTCTTTCAGTCTGTCTCCTGCTGCGGCTAGCATCGCTTTTGAGGCAGATGCCTCCGCTCCACCTGCAAGATGTGGAGCGGCTAGATTATAGATGCCCTTTGCAAGCGGGGAAACTACGGCAGGCATACCAAGACCGATTAGTCCTCCGGCCCCAGTTCTAGTCGCTTGCTCATCAAGGTACTGATCGACAGGTTGTGGCGTTGATGTTGTTGGTGCAGATGTTGCGCCATATACAGCACCAAGTCCTAGTCCTTCTAATGCCTTACCTGCATAGGATTGCGCCGCTGGCAAGCTGAGAATTTGCTTCCCCGTACCAGCGAGGCCAGTTCCAAGTCCTCCCAGCATCCTAATGGCATCAAATCCATCACGATTGCCATGATACTTTCGCCCACGCTCGCTGGCCGCATTTAACTCTGCCATCTTCTCGTTGGCGTATTCACCCAGGTTGAAACGCTTGGCAGTCTCAGGGTCCAGCTTTTCCATGAGTTTCGAGCCGACATTAGCCCCAAACACGAGAGGACCCGTCACGAGGTCTGATGCGCCAAGCGCAAGACTGCCAGGCGCACTTCCGATAACCTTATCAAGCAATGATGGTTCTTGCGTGGGCAAGATTTTCGTCTTGATCGCGTGAGTGATCTCGTCGTCCGACATTGTGGACGGAAAATCAACCGTACCGATAGAGGGAATGTCTATGCTCTTATAGTCCATTTGGCTACTCTAACTTGCCAGTGGTAGGATTAAATCGCTTATTAACACTAGTCTTTAGCTTAGCCTGGTCAACAGAGCTATCTACAGATCGTTCAGGTACATTAAAGCCTTGCTCTCGATATGTCTTCGCATATTCTTCCTGAATCTTCTCATATTGCTCTTTAAATACGCGAAGTTTTTCGAGAGCGATGTCAGCTCTATCTGTTACTTGCGGAACATAAGGAGCGAGTCTGCTAAACTCTTTTACGCTTACGGCTGATCCTGATAGGTCATGTATTTTCATGCCTCCGATTGATGTCACTAGCGCACGAATTTCAGCCCCCTTTGGATCTACTCTGTCAATCAATGCGTGTGACAAGTAATTCTTTGCTCCAAGTCCTTTGTCTGTCTTTTCTGATTCACCTATTTTGGCTATGGCCGTATTTACGCTATCTAGGCCAAGTCTATTGCTAGCCATGATTTTCATGGCTGGAGCCGGTAGCGGCTTGAGAGCCTCAGCTTTATTTCTTGCTGCGTTATTACGTGCCTCGACGGTCTTGAGTTGCGCCGTATTGCGATTGGCAGCGATATTCTCCTGCGATGTCGTGATTGCCTTATCATGTTCGGCTTGCTGCTTGCCCTTTTCTGTCGTATCTCCACTTACCGTTCCCTTGAGTTCCTTTCGTCCCCCCTGAACCTGTTTTTCAAGTAAACTCCTATAACCCGCCAATGCTTCAGCTTGTGCCTGACGATCAAGATTTGCCTGAGTATCTCGCGCAATGCGATCCTCTCGCCTCAATCTATTTTCTTCTTCTTTTTCTCGTAGATCCGTTAGATGTCCAACAATTTGATTTAGGCGTGGATTGCCTAGCGCAAACGCTTCAAGCCCTGCTCTCCGTATGTCTTCTCGTGTTCGCTTAACACCAGGAGTGCCAGGAGTGCCAAGCGATGGAGGTACCGCAGGAGTATCGACGGCTGACTGATAGGGCATCGCATTGAGTCTTGGGGCATCTTTCTCGTTAGCCATCTCCCCAATCCTAGTCATGTAGCTATTGTCGTCTTCTTTCCCCTGTGACAGTGCATTTAGTTCATCCGTAGAGAATCTAGGATGTGGCTCAAGCACATTTGACCGCATATTCGGCACATACTTATTCTTCATGCCATCAAAGAGTGCTGCCGCGACGCGCCCGTTGTTATCGGTACTCGCGCTTCCTCTCATGGACGGGGCAATAGCTACCTTTAGTTGGGACGCATCAATAATATCAGGCAAATTACTATCCGTATGAGTGGCAGCACTCCCCGCGCTCGCAGGTGTTCCAGGCACTTCTGGTACATCAGATGTTTGCTCGATATACTTCTTAATAGCAGCTTCAGTGAGCTTCTTGTGTTCTGCTGTAGTATTTGCGCTTTCCTTCGCCAGGAGATAGTCGGCAAGCCCACCAAGTCCGACCTGGGCCATTCCTGATAGCCCTTCCATCGGGGACGACTTGACATAGATATTGCCGACCATGCCGCCGCGCTTGCCAGCCTGCTGCATCCCCTGAGACATCATCAACTTCGCCATCTGCCGACGCTGAGCGATGCTTCGCTGGGCCTGGGCTTCGTCAGGAGTCATGCCAGCGTAGTCGTAAGAACCACGTTCGCTATCGCTAATCAGGAATGGGCTACTAGAGTTCTGTTGTTGTGGCATGACTATTCCCCCCTGTAGACTCCATCGGCCCCTAGGTTCTCGTTTTGAGGAATACTCGGTCGCGTCGCAAGCTGTCCTGGCTCTGGCGTTCTCGGCTTCATCATGTTGAGTGCGGCAAGGCCGCCCATCGTTTGAACCCCTTTGCCGAGTAATCCGCCAAGCCCTGAACCTTGCCCTCGCATGGCACCACGTATCGGTGCTTGCTGGTACGCAGGGGCCTGTTGCCCTCCGCCCATCATTTGCTGCATGATGATTTTCTTCATCATGTTCGTTGCTTCATCTGCACCTGGTGCTACACTGTCAGCCCCTAATGCCGCTACCTGGTCCATGATTATAGACTCCCTCTGTTATGCACGTAACGATTCTTGCAAGCTCGATACGAGAAGATGCTCTCGCGCCTCAAACGCCTGATGGAATGCGGGATACTTCTGCTTCGTCCATTCTATTCTATCGAGCGAGTCGCTCCTGTACGCGGTGCAGTCATAACAATCGAGCGAAGAATGGTTGATCGCGTAATGTGCAGGGACCGTCATCTTGCTTGCGAGATAGCTCAAGACACGCTCTGCGGTCCAGTCCTCTATTGGATGGAGTCGCGTTATACCCATAAGAAGTGCATTGTTCGATGCCGTAGAGCGGTGCGATTCGCTAGATCGCTGTCCATAGACGAGTTCAGTCACGCCAAGTTCTATGGCTTTCTTCGTCAAGGGGACCGCGAGATTCTGAAAGCAGCATTGGAGGTACGACTGGATTAGTGTTGGCTTTGGTGAGGTCATCGCCTGACCTATTCTAGTCCAGTTGACCGGCACGACATCTGACGGGATGCCTTCAAGCGCATTCTGGCCAATACGATCTGACGTGACAATATGGATCGGGAGCAACGTCTCCGCGTAATGTACCATGTCCAATGTCTCAGGGTAGGTCACACCCGTATCCACGAAGATACCGAAGGCAAGTTCGTCACGCAGGAGATGCAGGCAGGCCATCGAATCCTTTCCGCCTGAGAATGCCAGGGCTTTCATGGCTTCACCCACCTCCATATTGCAGCTTGCGTTCCGTCAAAGACCGCATCAAATTCTTTCCCGAATAGGAACCGACCGTACGATCCATCGTCGTGCGGTTCGATGTAGACATCGAGCTTAAACCCAGATTCCTGCGCGAGCCGTTCCATGTACGACCGTGGATGTACAGTGTACTGGACAGAAGCCATGCTCTCATTTGATCCATGCACTCGCACCATATCGTAGACGAATAGTATTCCGCCACGGCGCAGGAGTCTAAACGATTCATTGAACGCCGCTGCCTGATCTTCATGGCCTATCGAAAAGAGAAACGTGATCGCATCGCATGATCCATCTGGTAGAGGAACCGCAAGGTAACTACCGCAATGGGATTCAAATTCAGGAGATTGGTCTAGCTGGTACTGACTTAGGTTCACAAGGTAGAAGTCTAGCGACGGCATCGCAAGTCGTGCGGCTCGCGCAAATTCTCCTACCCCACTTCCCATATCTACGACACGCGATCCAGGCTCAAATTCTGCCCATTGCACGAGTCGCGCATTGTGTTCGCGCTGCGTGGGCGCAAAGGAATGTACTTGCAGGGAGCGATACCCACTCCTTAGCGCGATTTCTGTTGCCTGTTCAACTAATGCGAGATTCATTATGCAATCGCTGCCATACCCGCCACACTTGCACCAGCACCAAGTCCAGCTCCGCCAAGACTGAATAGCCCACTATTGAACGCATCTGCGGAGGCAGCCTGTGCATTGTACCGATCCATCGCATCTTGTGCGCCCAGTTGCGTTGCAGAGAAGATCGGTGGCGGCGCAATGCTCGTGTTCTGTGCGTAGCTCGGTACGGCAAACGGGTTGCTGACCTGCGAGCCTGAGGTCAGAGCCGTGATTTCATTGAGCTGAACTTGTCGCTGCGCCAACATTTCAGCAATCGCATCTTTCCTGGCTTGCGTGTCCATGCCATACGCGGCCTGAATCTGCCCTGTCGCACTCCCCTCGGCCTGCTGTCTCGCATCGTTCAGTCCTCGCTGCAAGAGCTGCATCTTATCGTTGTAGGCTTTGTTGCCAGGCTGGATGCCTGCCGCAATCATGCTGCTATTCGCGTTGTCCTTCGAGATGTCGTAGTCCTCATTGACTCGGCCCATCTGTGCGTCAATGACTCGCTTGCGAAGGGCATCATAATTCCCAGGAGCCGCAGGCATCCCGTCAAACGAGACTTTCTTGCCGACCACGCCTTCCAGCGCATTCGCCCCTTGGAGATTGAGCCGCCCCAGCGCGAGCTTGGACTGGTTCGATTGGTCGAAAATCTCTTGCTGTGCAGGCGAGTAGGTCTGCGTCATGGTCGGCTGATCGCCGTCCCATGTGACCACTTGCGTCCCTAACGGGTTGTTGACGTTAGGATTATTCATCTTGCCTTGAATGCGAGCTGTCTCGACATTTTCGGCACCCTGCTCGGCGGCTGCACCTTTATAGTCTGGCGGCGGAGGCGGATCTGGACTACCACCCATAGCGGGATCTCCTTGCAAGAAAACGACAGTCTTCTTTTCTGAGTTGATAGAGTAGGAGCTTCCCGTCTGGGTGAGCGTCCTCAATGGAGGCGATACGGACGAACCCTAGCTTCTCGACGAATCGTTGAGACTTGAGATTCCCGCTCCCCACGTAGAGTAGCCCGACTTGAATGCCGCACTCGATGTAGGGGTACTCGAAGATATAGTGCAGGAAGGCAGGGGTCAGGCGGCCTGTGACCGCGATGCTCGCCACCATCGAGGCTCCGTTGTACTGATCGTACTGGATGCCCGCGACTAGCTCGCCGTTGCGCTCCAAGCCAATGCACACCGAGGCGTCGGTATACCGGCAGGCCCGTTGCTGCTCAAGCCAATGTCCGACCCTGGCATGGTCTTTGTCAATGATTTTAGTAGTGCAAGATTCAGCTAACAGCATACAGGCCTCGTGGTTATACTCGCTGTCAGCGAATTGTGCGAAAGGGAAGTCGATGGCGAGTCTATACTAGACGCCTAGACTTGTCAACCGATAGAATCCACAACTTCGTACATCATCGTCGATCCGACCCATTGCCCTGTCAAGATGTTGGAGTTAATCTTGACCTTGCCAGCAATAAACCGGCCTGTCCAGTCAGACGGCGAATGCCACCGCTTGACAATCTTGGTATTATACGCCCAGTAGGCAACGTCGTAGAGCGCGGAATCGTAGGTCGCACCGGCCAGCACGGTGTAGGAGGCGGTCGTCGCAATGTCGCCATCCTCGAAATCTACGTCGATGTCAGCGAGGTAGGTCACATCGCCCGTCACGGCCAGGATCGGCATAAACATCTTACATTGCTTGGTTTTGGGGGTACCAAAGTCGCTAAACGCTTGCTTGCCGTAGAAGCTGATATTCGCCCCCGCGTCGGCGGTCCCTGTCCACGCTTTATACACCGCCGTGCCGCTTGAAAAGTATAATTCGCCAGCAAACACGACGAAATCTTCGGCGTTCCAGTTCGTGAAGTTGCACCACGCCTTCGTGACGGTATTCATCACATACTGCTTCTGCTCAAGCTCTGCGATCACAGGGATGTTCACGAGCATGGCGTCTTGCTTGGGAAAGACGACAACCTTCCAGCCAAACACCGACCCGTAGACTCTCGCGGCTGTACTCATGGCCGACTCAATCTTGTAGGACAAGGCAAACTTGCTCCGTTCTTCGTCGCCGTTCGCAAGCAGGGCCGACAAGGGGAACACGCCGTTTTCCGTGATAATCACGCAATCGGCCCCATACTGCGTCACGCAGCGACGCCCGAGCGGCCTGCCAATCGAGTAGCTCCCCACCTTGGCCCAGGTGTTCGCGCTGCTAGGGTTCGTGCCTTGGTAGACGGCTGCTTCGCCTTCTGAGGTAATAAACACCGCATAGTCGTCCACGCCTGCGCCTGAATCGCGGGTCCAGGTCGCACAGGCCATGAGGTAGCCGCCTCGTGTAAACTGCCCTGAGAGGTCGAACGCGGTTAAGGCTCCACCCGCTGCGCCTGCGGCGAGATACCAAAAGGACATGCTATCATTGACGAGAAAGATCAACCGGCCCTTAAAGGTCATGGAGTACACGATGGTCGTGGTGGTCACACCCGTCAGCGCAGGGCTGCTCGCGCCGTCCACCGCCGTCCAGGTCGTGCCGTTGTAGTAGGCGGGCTTGTCTACGCCGTTACAGGCGATCAGATAGTTGTAGGTGCCATCCCCAAACAGGTTCGTCTGGTGCTTGCTATTGGTACGGGACAAGACTGAGGCTCCGACGGCCCCCGCCGAGCTGACATCGTAGGTGCCTGAATCGGTAAAGGCGAACATCTTGCGAGTGCCAGTGAGGGAGTTGTACGCGGCAAGCGTTTTGGCGATCCCCGTCATGCCCGTCGCGTGGCTCTCGTAGCCCCCACGAAACTCGACGTAGCTGCTCCGTGGAAACCAATTCTGTAGCGTAATCGCGTCAGTATGCTTCATGTTGGCGAGCGCATCGCGGGCGTTCCAGCCCCCAACTGGGGCCGCATACGAGTCAATCGAGCTAGTCTGGGACCGTGCTGCGCCCTTGCCGCGTAGTGCCTGCCTCATATCGGCCAATTCCTTTCAGGCACAAAGATCCCTGGCCGTGACGGACGCCCGCCCTCAGACATCGACAGGGTGCGCTTGCCGCCATCGCGGGCGAGTGCGTCCTTGACCTGCGTTTCGTAGGTACGCATATCCTCTGAATAATCCAAGCCTTTTTCACGCTTCCACCGCCAACGAAGTCCAAGCGTCATCAGTTCCTCTGGCAGGAGCAGGGTATCGGTATCAAGCGTAAAGGCCGATTTATAGGTCGTGCCATCGACTCCCAGGATGAAGTTCCTGCTGGCATACTCAAAGGCGAAGGTCAGGCTCGCCGTGGGGGTGGGGTTAATAAGCAGCTTCCCGCCTCGAATGCGGTAGGCGTAGCGTGATCCCGTCGTAGCCAGTCCCTTGAGGGCCGACCACTCGGCGTCGCTTAACGGTCCTAGTACCGGCAGCTTCCCTGTCCGGTCCCAAAATGTCCCGTTCTTGATGTAGTTAAACCCGTTCGTGGCGAGCGTGGTGAGTGCGCCTTGATCTTCGGCGGCGGTGGTAGACCAGGTGGCCTCGCTGGTAATGCCTTGCCACGGCCCACGCCGAGCGAGGTCATGGCCTTCTTCTTCTAGCAGCTCCACGAGTTGCAGGAGTTGCGTGTCGGAGATTGACCCCATCACATTCGTCGGGACAGGGATGTTGGTCCGACCACAGACATCTATGATAATCGACAATAATGACATAATCGCTCCCTATCGTTTCTGGCGTCGTGCCGGAGGCTCAGGCGCGTCGAGAATATCATGAATGCCTATCCCTTGGCTAGCAGGCTGACTCATGAGCGGTTCCTTATGCAGGGCTTCGACTTGCCGCGTGAGCGTGTCAATGCTGATCTTCAAGCCATCGTTCTCCGCTTGAATCGCCGCCATCTGCTGCGTCAGCGGCCCCTTATCGGTGGCTTGCGCGAGCCAGGCAATCGCCTTGCGCTTCATGTCGAGTGCGCCCATGCCGATGTTTCGCAACCCTTCGTCATTGGCCTCGGCCAGATACTCGACAGTCGGGATATTGACGCGAATCAAGTTCTCTTGCTGGGCAGGGGTCAACACCGGCCATCCCTTAATCGGGGTGCCGACGAGAGGCATCTCATGCCCATTCTTCCAGGCTTGGTACTGACGGACGATCAGATCGACCTGTTGCGGAGAGTAAATACCCAACTTCCCCTTCGCTTCGACATCCTGAATGAACGTCGTCGCCTTTTTGAACACTTCATCTCGTGAGTACGGCGGGGTCACAATCGCATAGTCCACATCTTTGCAGACGGCTCGCCCTGCCTGAAGGCTGGCAGCTTTGTCCTCAACGGTCTGTCGCTCAAATCGGACCAACGGGGCAATCGACTTCCTCTCCATCAGTGAGCTGACTGAATCTTGCATGGCATCTCCTCCGTTTTACGCATAAACCAGGTGAAATTATCCCCTAACTCTAGGGCCGCTCTAGACCGATCCGACCACTCGTTCACCGCTCGCGTGACCCCAAACTTTGGGAAGCCCTCATTCTCGTAGTCATGGCCTGCGAGCAATCCCCCAATCTTGACCTTGCGCGACCAGGCGGCAATGTCCCTAGCGGCTCCCTCGTAGCTGTGGTCGGCATCAATAAAGACAAAATCCAGCGATTCATCAGGCACTTGCAGCACGGCATCCTGCGAGCTGGCGCGAAGAATCTTGCCGCGTTCTCCCGCAAATGCCGTCACCGTGCGCGTCAGTTCGTAATAGTTGTCTTGCTCCTGTTGCGTCAGCGTGGCATGGAAGTCGCCTGAGTCTCCGTGGTAATCCGCTCCCTCTCCACGCCAGGAATCGACCATCGTGAGATGGAGGTCGGGACGGGCGAGCAACCGTCGAGAGAGATCGCCAGCAAACACGCCAACCTCGACGCCGTGAATCGGCAGGCCCGTCTCGGCAGGCAATCGACTCAGGATCGCCGTGGCTCGTATTTCTGACGTAGACATCTCAACGCCAGAGGCCGCGATATGGGCGAGCATCCCATGACCATCGACCGCGACGGTCCCTAGAAAGGACTGGACGAACTGCTGAAAGTCGTGCGCTTGCCCGACCATCCACGGAGCCGCCCGAAACACACGCCCGTCATACAACACATCTAGCACCACCTCGGCGTCGTTTTGCGGCTGCGAGTAGGCATGGTGAACCTGGTCGAGATAGCAGGAGTCCATCCCATAGAAATTGATCTGCGTCGCCCCAAGGAGTTCTGCGAGCTGCGCCGCCTTCATGCCCACGGTCGTATAGCCACCGAGGAGATGCGTGGGACGGAGCTTCTCGTCTTTGACCAGCTCGTAGACCCCCTCTATGTGACAATGGAAGATGGTCACGTTCTGCCCCCGTAACGCCTGAAAGACAGACGGATCGCAATGCGAGGCAATGTAGTAGCGGGTGGACGAGCTAGGGTTCCTGACAAACGCCGCATTCTCTGGCCTGGCATCGAGGATGACATGCACATCCGCGAGAAGATTGTGCGCTCGCAAGAAATTGAATGCCCCGTTCGTGGCCCAAATCTCTGACTGGCCCTGAGCGCGATGGAGTGCGGGAATCGCCTGGGCAAGCGAGGGGCTACCGCCGATGATGTTGATGGGTCTGGTATGAGGCGTGGGCTGAAAATCGAACCAGGGGAACGGGAGCGTCATCGCGTGGGCGATATTCCGCAGCAGCGTCGCCTGCTGTGTATTGCAGACGGCCTCAAGGTCGGCTTGCTTCAGTCCTCCCACCTTCCAGACTGACGGAACCCATCCTGTGCATTCGTGCGGCTTCGGTGAGCCATGACAGACCACCACTGACGCCTTCGTGGGTAAGCCAGGATGCAGCTTGTACGAGACAAAGAGATCAGGGAATTGGTCTTGGAGCCGAATCGCCGTCCTGCCTAGTATGGACTCGATAAAGACTTGATCGCCGCCCAGGTCGTGCTGCGGGTAGCCTTGTGCCACAAATTGCGTCCAGATGTCGGTATAGCATCCTTGCCGCCAAGCCATGACGGAGGATTGCAGCCCTGTCGGATAGTAGAAGTCTCGCAGCGCGGCGAACGGTCCTTCGTAGGTCGCCAAGGCGTCGAGTCTCCCTGTAATCACGCAGGACAGGTCGAAATAGAGGAGGCGGTCGCCAAAAGGGAATAGATCTTGCTGGAACAGTGCCAGCTTATGCCACCATCCTCGCACGTTCGTGCCAGGCAAGGGCCGCACGACGATGTTGGGGTGGTAGGCACCAGGGGAATCCGTGAACACGACGAACTCAGCTTGGGTATCAGGCGGGAGGTTTCGGTTCACGCTGTCGTAGAGGATATTCGTGTACTCGACGCCTCGCCCAAGGTAATTGCCAGCGTTGATGGTCACAATATGCAGCATAAGACTCCGTGGTTATGGGAGGGAGCGGCCCTCGTGCGAGAACCGCTCCCGAAAACTAGGCCCCTAGAGTTACCTCTATGTAATCGGGCCCTGAACGTGGGGACGATTCACTGACAGAGTGGTCAACGATGTCGTTGAGGTCACAGTCGTCAGGTTCGCCCGTGTCGCACCCATGAGGCACTTGCCAGCCGCAGAAGTCTGCATCACGCGGCCAGTCGTCCCTGAGATGTAGACGCGATTCGCGTTCACCGCAGGATCGGACTTGACCGCAGACTTCAATGCCTTGACCAGGCCACCAATCTGGTACCACCCGTAGGAGGATGCCACATTGATCGACATGGCCCAGGCGACGGGCGTAGACAAGTTGGCCGTGCTGGGGAGCAGCGTGGTCTGGTAGGTTGTCGCATTCCACGACACCGCCAAGCCCACCACCGTGCTAGCGACGCCGAGGAGATAGATAAACTCCCCCTCGCCCAGCGTCGGATCGACTCCCTTGGTGATCGTGCCAAGGGGATGCTTCTGTTCCGTCGAGGTGGTGGCAATCGCCTGTCCACCTGGGAATTGATTCGTGTACGCCATAGTCGTCTCCTTTATTTATTGTCGTAACATGAACAACAACTACTCAATGATGTTGCCCTGCAATTTTCTGTTGCTACAGGTCAAGTTCCCCATCCAGAGGATCGGGGTGACGCTGCCATCCTGGTTCACCGGACGCATATCGTCCATGACTTCCATATCCGCATCCTGGTGCGTGACCAACTGCAAGTAGTTGGTGTTGATGAAGAACGCATGGCTGGTCGCAATGCCGCTGTTGCCATCGAAAATGACATCAGCCGACTTGTACTTGAGGGTCGAGAATCCTGCATTGGCCTTGGATTCATCCGTGTAGCGTTTCAACGACACCTGGGACGATTCAAAGAAGGTGTAGTAGTTGTTCGCCATCACGATGAGGTCAGGCTGATCGTCAGGACCACGATCCAGCAAGAGCCACAACGGGAGCATCAAGCCGTTCTCGATGGTCGTGGCACTGGTCGTCACCGACAAGGTAGACGCATCAGACTGCTGCGGCTGCCAGAACGAGAAGGTCGCGCAGTTAATGCCGCCGACCGTTCCAGAAGTCACGGTATCAGGGATAATCGCGGTCAGACCGTTGATCTGATTCGCGGTCGTCCCATCGGAGTACAGGTCGGACGAGAAGTTGTTCTGGAAGGTCCGAATCGCATTCTTCATGCGGGACGCGACCAGATCCGCGATGCGGGATTCCCCGCTGTTCACGCGGATTTCACGGCCAGAGGCGACGACGTTAATCGCAATCTGCCTCCACTGATATTCAGCCGCCGAGATGACATCGGACGCGGAAACGTCCAGAAGGTCCCAGTCTGAATACCGCTGATAGGTGCCGTTCGCCGCGTAATCCAGCGGTTGCACGATGGACAGTCCACCGTCAATCTGCTTGGTATTGCCGCGCTTTTCGATATATTTGAGCAAGGCGTTGCGATTGCTCAAGTTGTCCTTGATCGGACCACGATGCTTACGGAAGGTCGTCGTCACTAACTCAGTGAACGTCGAGCCAGTAAATGCGCCTGGGCTTGCCATAATAGTACCCTCTCATCAATGAATACGCTGCCGAATATCTGACAGCGTGGATTTAATCGTGTCCTCCATGCTCCCCAGGGAGTCCTTGGGTGAGCGTGAAGAATTAACTCCTCGCACGTTCGCTCTGGCGGCTCGCGCTTTTGGGAGAGCGTTCAGCCGCGCTGTCTCTTGGCGTTTGCCGGTCTCTGTCAGAAACCGTGCTTGCACCTCTTTCTCTCGCGTCAACGGGTTCGCCCACACCGCTTTATCGTAGGCTTCTTGCAATGGAAGCCCCGTCTTTAACAGCAGCACGATGTCATCGGCTACGTCGTTAAAGTGCGGGTGAGACTTATCGGACGCGAATGCGTCAACATCGTGACTAATCTTTGTGTAGGCCGTCTGGTAGTCGGCGTTCTGCCGTGCCATCAGATCTTGCTTGATCGACGCCATCTCCTGTTGGAGGACCATCATATTACGGTCGATGGGCTGCATCTCTGGCTGTTGTTGCTGCTGCTGCGACAAGCCTAGACTCTGCCCTAGTTCGTGATACGCGGCGGCTCGTGATTCCATCGTGCCTTGCGTGAGCCGACTGTGGGCGTTCAGCAAGTAGTGGACCGCCTGGGGTGCATCGAGTCCCTGTGCTTGCAAGATCTGAGAAAACGGGGCGACCACTTCTTTGAACGTGCGGGAGAGTGTCGCATCGCTCTTGTACTGTTCCAGCCCGTCGAGCATCTGCTTCTCGCGCTTGCCCCAGTAGTCCTGCACTTCACGCGGGGTCTTTCCCCACTGGTCACGCATCTCGGTGGGCCACGACTTCGGTACGTCCAGCGCAGGCGCGACAGGGGCCACGGCCTCTAGTGGTGCGTCTGGCTCTACCTCGTCTACGGCCTCGTCCTTCTCGCGCCCTGGGAACAACTGGTCTGCGATCCGGTCTGACGCCGCCTCCATGTCAAAGGATGGCTCCGCGTCCTCAGTCCCCGTTTCTACGACCGTGCTAGTGTCGCTAGCTTGTTCATCAACCATGAGATCCCCCTTGTAGATAGTGCCAACGTCTAGCGTCTAAATCGTCGGCGTTGACCGTACACACTCGGCTGACACGCCCTGCTCTGTCATTTCGCTCCACAGCTTCGCCCGCTTCGCCGTCGGCATCTTTTCGCATAGTTCCTCGGCGTGTTTCTGAACGGACTGATCCATGTCACGATCTTCTCGCTTGATACGGTTTGCGACATCGGTTTTCATCTCAGGGTCATACGGGATACACCCGTTGCGCTTGAGATCCTCTCGATGGGCGTCCCAGGAGGTCACGGCACGTCCATCAATCGGACTGTCGTAGCACACATCTGCAGCGACCTTCACAAGGAGCGGAGCAAAAATGACCACTTCTCCTACCAGTCCGCACGTACATCTCATCTGCCGAGACTGTTGGAGGCGAGTAAATTCCTGAACCGTCAAGAATTGTTCTGTGCGATGCCTGCGTGGGCATTCAAGTGTGTATAATGGCATTAGATTAGCACCAGCATCAGGACATCTTCTTCGTCTTGCGCGGCTTCGGCTTCGCGCCAGTGCGCGAGGAGCGCGTCAAGCTGTCTCTGAGCGTCTGCCGCACGGCTTTCGAGAGCGTGATACTGCGCGGCTTCTTGGATGAACTGATTGGCTTGCTCGATGTCGAGCTGGATGTCGTCGATGCGAACATCCGCCTCCACGATGCGCTCATCTTGGTGAAGCAGTCGTTGAATTGTTCGCTCCATATCGTGCTGAATATCATGGATCGTCCTCCGCTTCTTTCTTGGATGCCCCTGTCGGTATTCCCTTGGCCCTGTCTTGTGTTGATCGGGATGCCCGCTGCCCCCTATAGGGACGGTGTTATCAGCCATCGGTTACATCTCTCCGTGTACGAGCCGCATCACCCGTCCGGCGGCGTCTCGCTCAATGACCTTGGGAGCCATCATCGTGTGCATCATGGCCTCTTGCCGCTCCAGGATCTGCGCCATGAGCTGTGAGGACTCGACCGCCTCATGGGTGGCCGTCTCTCCCGTCTCGGTGTGCTGCGTGAGTGCGGCGAGTTCGAGCTGCGTGGCCGCTTGAAGGCTCGCCTTTTTAAGGTCAGTGTCTTGTGTCATCTTGGCTTGCATCTGCGCGGTCGCCCGCTGCGAGTTCAGTTCTGCGAGCTGTGCCTGCCGCTCGGCCTCAACCTTCATCACCATGAGTTCCTTGCTCGACTGGATCTGCGCGAGGGCCAGTTCATGCGCCCGCGCTTCAGACTGCAAGGACTGCTGCAATTCCGCTTGCTGCGTCGCCTGATCCGCTTGCAGCTTCATCTTGAACTGCTGATCCTGCAACTGCATCCGTTGCTGTTCGAGCTGCATCTTCATCTGCTCGGCTTGCTGCGCCTGCGCCTGGGCTTTGGCTGATCCGTCGTCCGGTGGCTTCGGCTGCGTCATCTGCTTGAGGTCGTCCTCGACTTCTTCGCCAAACTGGAAGCGTCGCGCAATCACGATTAGCATGTTCTTCGCCACTTCAAAGGGCATCGACCCGTTGGCGACGAGTGGGCTGACTCCGTTGAGGTACTGCCCCATCGCGGTCATCATCTTCGTGATGTTCGCTTGATCTTCTGTGGCATCGGTTTCTACCGTGCTATTCGTTTCAATGTCGATCTTGTAGGCGCGGCTAATGTCGTCCTTCAGTGCGCCCAACACCTGCGCCCACTGTGGGGTTTGCAACTGCTGTTGGTACTGTTGCACCTGCTGCTGAAGCTGCTGCACCTGCGGCGGCATCTGCGGGGGAGCCTGTGGGGGCATCCCTGGCTGTAGCGGCATGGGCGGCGGCATCATCATCTGCACTTGCTGAAGCTGCATCTGCGCGGCTTGCAGGAGCGAGGAGAGCTGCTGGACTTGCGCCTGCGTCAGATACGGCAAGCCCGTCATCTTGGCCCAGGTCTCCTCACCGATCTTGGTGGCGGCGAGTTCCAGCATCAAGCGGAGGACATCTCGCGCATAGACCGAGACGGCCTTCTGCAAGCGTTTCAGCCGCAGCGTCCCCCATTGATTCTTGATATTCTGTGCGGTCGCGGTTTCGCTCGCTTGCGACGCCCCACGGATAATGTCAGAAATGCCGGTGATCTCGTAGATGACCTGTTTGCACGACTCCCGCGCCTGGTACAGCGATTGCATAGCAGCCTGAATCACTTCAAGCGGCCAGAACCACACCGCGTTTCCTAGCCCTTTGTCGGCGGCGAGTGACGAGGCTGATTCTGCTGGCACGAGTTCGTTGTCGTCAGCCTCCATGAGCCTCTGGATCTCTGGCCCTAATCCAGTATCGTAGATGCCTCGCGCTTTACAGGCTCTCACGAGTTCATTCAAGCGCAGTTGGATATTATTCAGTTCTGTGGCTTGGTTCTCGTAGATCTTGTAGAGCGCGGTCGGCACCAACGAGTGTGTTTTTTCGAGGAATTGCAAGGGCTTTGGACAGGGAAAGAATCCGCTCAGTTCGAGGGGATCTTCTTCGTCCTTGAGCAGCCCGTCGGGATACTGCGGCGACAGATACTTGACGCGGTTGCCACCTTGCCGGTCCCAAATCTGGTAGATGCAGGCGGTCTTGGTGGCCCCTTGCGGCGAGTTCTCCTTGCGATTCGACCGCTTATCTTCCCCGTCTTGCGGTTCGTCTTTCGTGTAGGTAATCTTCTCGGCAATCTCCTGGCCGAACAACCGCGTGGCTTCCTTCTTATCGACGTATTCCTCAAAGGCCACCCACGGCACTTTCGACCACTTCTTCGCATAGCCGATATAGACCCGCGACCAGCCCTGCGTTTCCAGGCAGACCATTTCGTTTGTGACTTCGACAGGCTCGCCATCAGACTCCTCGGCGTCCCCCTGCTCAGACTCGGTGACCGTGGCATGATATTTGACACAGGCCATCCCACGACCAGGCAAGAGCGCATCGAGGGTGGTGTGGCGCATGACCGTATCGAACGAGTCGTAGTCGTTGAGGTTCGTATCGAGAAGAAACTCCAACATCCGCGTCCCTGCGGTCGAGGCGTGTTTGCCAATCGGGTCCTCATCCTTGAAGCGACGAGAGACAACGGGACGAGGGACCGCCGAGTAAATGGCAGGCAGGAGCGTTTCCGTATTGGAAAAGAGGATATTGAAGGGGATCGAGGCTTGGTTCGTGCCGTCGTAGATCTTCAGGATCTTCTCGCCGTCTTTGCGAAAGTCCTTCTCACGCTTCCGCGCATCTTTGATTTCGGTCAGCCAAAACGCGACAATCGCGTCAGGCTCAGTCGGACGGTCGAGAGCATCCTTAGATCGTGCCATTAGTTCACCAAGGAATCAGGCGTCAAGGGTTTATAGCGCAAGCAATGGTACCAGGTGCCGGTCGTGGAGCCGACGCCGATGACCGTCTTGAGTGTGCCTTCTTTCACGATAATGTGATTCTGTGCGACGAGTCCCAGGTGCAAGCCACCAGCAGAGGCCGCGACAATCACCGGAGCCGTGGACAGCGCGGTGGGCTGGACGAGGACGGTGGTACCGGCGGTCGCACTGGCGAGTGAGCCTGACGCACCTGTGATGGTGGTGGCGGTCCCAACCGTGGGAACGGATTGCCATTGCAAGGTTGATGCCGTGCCGTCATTGGCGACTACACAGACCGACAGCAGTTCCAGAATTTGGATCGGGCCGCCGGTAATCGTGAATTTCACATCAGCATTCACCATCACGGCGGTCGCCGTCTTAAAGCATTTTTCTTGTGAGGCCCACATATACGTCAGCATGGTCACTCTCCTTGGTTATCGAATCTGCCAGGCCCGCTCGTGCTTCCGTCGCTTGAAGTGGGCGTCCCGTATGTGCGTGAGTGTCTGCGTCACAGGGTTGCCCTTCAGGATGTCGTCAGGCACCGGAGCCTTGGTCTTGCGTTGTTCCTTCCAACTGAGTGACAAGTACCGGAAGGCGTCACTGTCATGCGATGACCAATCGTGTGCGGGCGTATCGCAAAATATCTTCTTCTCCGCATCCCATTCCCGATGATACTGCCGTAAGCTATTGATCCCCTTCGCACATCTTGTAGCATGAAACCTGCAATGAGGGAAGGTCTTTCTTGCGGCCTGGATGCCTTCCTGCAAGTCGAGCCGTTTCCCGATCTGGAATTTGCCGAGCAGCGGGTTGACCGTGGCGGCGTCCTGGCACTGTTGCAGGATGGATTTACCGCCTGCCGCGAGGGTCCGTGGTCGGGCATCGTGCGGCAAATGATGGATCGCGTACTGGATGCCGTGTTCGGCGCGCTTCTGGTCGAGCAGGTCGAGATAGAACGGCATATCCTTGAGTGACGAGCTGTGGTGATCGAAAATGTCGATCTGCCCCGCACGAAACTGGTAGAAGAAGATCGCAGTATCGTCGGTGCGCCCCAAGTCCCACGCTGTGTAGACGGGGACCGCTCGATCAATGGCAAAGTCGGTGATCCGGCCTGTGTCCTCGGCTTTCTTCACGCAGTCCCCCCAAATCGAGCCAGGGATCGCCGCATCGAAGGAGCAGAAGTACTCTTGCAGCCAGAGGGCGTAGCCGTAGTCGATGCCGTGTTCAGCCTGGATCTCACGCAGTTCTGCCGTGAGCTGCGCTTGCGTGAAGCATTGCGTCTGATCGGCCCCTAGTCGTGAGCCAAACCAGCCAGGCTCCTGTTCGGCAAATTCGAGCAGCGAGTGAAAATGGTTGCGGCCTCTCGGTGTGCTGTTAAACACCGCCCAGCCGCCGTTTTCGAGTAGAATCGGTCTGAGATAGCCCCAGGCTGAGGGGTTGCTCAGTGCGTATTCTGAAAACACGAGTCCAATCGGGGGTGAGCCGACGAGGGAGTTGAAGTTATCGCTGCCGACGAGCTGAAACGTGCTGCCGTTGAGAAAGACGATGAGCATTTCCTGCTCGCGGGTGGTCTTTCTGAGTGCAACTGGAAAGGCTTCGTCGATGCGTCGCTGTCCGGTATGGGGGTTGATCGCGTCCCACATGGATTTCCGCGCCTGTCCGTACTGCGGTAGCATGTACCAGTAGTTGCCCACCCGCTGATGCGCCGCACACGCCACATGATGCAAGCCCAGATCGTCCTTGCCTGAGCGTCGATGCCAGCAGGCCACGGCTCGCTTGCCGCCGTTGCGGAGGTAGTCCCAGAGGGTCTGTTGGTAGGGGCGAGGGGTCCAGTTGTAGGGTAACGTGATGTCTGCCATTACTTGCGTCCTCGTGCATAGGACGAATATAGTGCGCCCATGCCTTCTTGTTCTGGTGTCAATGCCGGTGCGCCTTCAGGCATAGAGTCCCCCACCAACATTCGAGACATGATGGTGGATTTCAAAATTCTGTCTCGTGCCGCTTGGTCCGTTGGCGCATCAACGCCTTGCGGTAGGTACATGGCATCCCAGTATTGGCGTTGATCCTCTGGGAGTGGCATGGCATCCGTCCATTGCCGCCCGACTGGTGAGGCGAGGTGGCCTCTCGTGCGTTCGAGTCCGACAAGCCCTGTGGCTTGTGGTGGCGTCAGCGGCGTCGTGCGAGCGTTATTGAGGAGAACGGAGCGTGTCTCTGGATCGAATCGGCCTGCGAAATCAGGGCGATGGGAGAGCGTTTCCTGTCCCACGTTCGGCGCATAGGCTGTGAGTCGAGGCCAGACCTGGCCTGCCTGCGTGTTTGACTGATCGAGCAATTCCTGTACGATCCGTGGATCAGCCATTCTGCTCCTTGCAACACAGTCCTTGTTTGAGGTGGCACCGCAGGCAGGTCATCAACTGCCGCGCATGAGACCAATTCAGTTCAGGCGGGTAGACGCCGCAGCAGGTACAGGCTTCGGTCGAGACGCGCTCCTGTGGTGGGACGAGTGTGAGCATTACTTGCGTCCTCCGATATACCGCTTCACCTGGAGAATGGCCCGTTTCGCATCAATCATCTCAGGGTGTATATCGCGGACACGGCGACCCATTCTTTTCGCCACAATCCATGCGTCTAATCGCATGTGTGCCGCATGTTTCTTGACTCGTATCGCCTCACGATACTTCGTTCGATAGGCTAAGTCAGCTTTGCGCTTCAATTCAGGATGGTCCTTCCTGTATTGCCTCAATCTTGCACGGTATTTGTCCCCACTTCTCACCCGTGCAGCGCGTTCCTGTGCGCGAAGAATATCGCCACGGAGTTGACGATCACGGGCACGAGACACCCGCCTCCTGGCGAGCCGTTGTGCCTTTGCCTCTGGCGTTTCTGCTGCGCGTCTCCGCTGTCTCGACCTGCCACTCAACAGATTTAAGTGGTCACGATGGGCGGCGTAGTACGCACGTAAATAGTGATTCAATCGCAGTCGGTTGGCGGCCTGATACCGCTTGGAGTACTCCGCCATATAGAGTTTCTTCCGTGCCGCCCGTTCTTCAGGTGTGCCTGGTCCTCGTGCTGGCATTGGCTTAACTCAACAAGCCCAGTTCTTTTTCGCCTCCGGTGCCGGTCTTGCCATATCGCTGCTGCATCTCGACCGCTTTCAACATCTTCCCTGCGCTATTACACACGGCGTTGGCGACGGTCGTACTCACGCGCTCCGTGAGGAGGTCTGCCATCAAGAGGCTCATCCCCTTCGACAATTCCCCGCACTTGGTAATGCCCTTCTCAAAGTGGGCAATACACTTCGCCTCTTCGCTCTTCGCCATCGTCTCAGATTTCTTCTGAATGCTCGGTACGCTCATTTGGCGTTCTCCTCTTTGAATGATTGTTTGACCACCACGTTCGCAATCCCACCGAGGAAGCAATGCACCTCGATGGTACCGACAAACGCCTTCGGGATGAGTGGCCCAATCGCCACTCGCACCCGCTGCACCCATTCCGCAGTCTCCGTCATTACTTGCGTCCTATCAGGGGATCGAGCACGCGCTTCTGATTCATCTGCTTGTCGATCTGCGCTTGCAGCGCGGTCGGCTGGATACCCGTCTGGAATGCAGGGTTCGGCATGGCTTCTGCTTGTGCGGCCTCTGCCCATGCGTCCTTGGTGAGTCCCGCTGCATCAGGATTGACGCCGGTGGCGTTCATCGCTTGCTCTTTCCATGCCGTCGGATGGTCTTGAGACTTGAGCCATGTTCCGTCAGGGAGGCGTGACGGCCAGTGGAGGCTATTGTTGTCGTAAGGATCACGTTGCGGCTGTACCTGATGACGCCAGGCGTTGAGCATGTCGTATTCTGGTGCGTAGAGATTAGGCGGTTCGCCAAACCGTGCCTGATATTCCTTCGCCCACGGCGAGTCGCCCATCTCACGTTCAAAGATTGCTCGCTCCACCTTCTGTGCCTGTGTCAGCTCGGTCATCGTCCGTCCTCGTCGTCGAGCATCGTCCGTCCTCGAATCACCGGACAGGGTTCAGGATGCCGCCACTCCCACAGACGCACTCGATTGACCTGCTGCACCAACTGTCGTATCCGTTCCTTTGTCAACCCGTATCGCTGCCCGATGCGTTGATACGTCGCGCCTGCTGTGCGTTCGGCAAAGATCGCCTGGTTCCGACCCCAGGTGGGACGCTCTCGCAGTCGCTCGACCCAACGGTCTGGTACGACGGCACAGGCTTGCGCGTTCTGGTCTCTCGCTTGCCGGTCTATCGCGTCCTGGACCCGATACACTAGCTCAACCAGATCACTGCATGGCTTCCCGTAGGACTCTAACTCCGTCATTCTAGGCTCGGAGTGCCGTCAAGATCGCGGCGGCTTGTGTGGCCGCGTTGTCACTGGCGGTGGTCGTCACGTTCCGTGTCCGTCCACCCGTCTGCGGTCCCCCGACCACGGACCAGTACTGCGTGGCCGCACCGTAGGGCGGGAGTTCTCGCATAATCCGTGGACTCATCGCCTTGGTCCCTAACTCCGCTTGAATCGTTGCAGCAGTTTGTGTATTGGCGGCCATGATGGACTCCTTATGTGTATATCGTTCCGACTGCGAACCGCAGTCTACTCCTTCTGCGCGATTTCCACAACTCCCCCACGCGCCTCGACTGTCTCCCCCTGCGGGCCGTACACCAACACGCGAATCTGGTCGGGGACCTTCGTGTCTTGCATCTCCGCAGGAATCAACTTCCCCAACAGCGGGTAGAACAGGTTCGGGTTCTCCCGCCCCCACGCCACCAGACCGTCCACACCACCCAACTGTCGGTACGCCTCCACCAGTCCCCACCGCACCGTGGCATGGTCCTTGTTCTTCGATCCCGCCGGTCGGCCCGTCCTCGCAATATGGATCGCTCGACTCTTGGCACTCTCTTTGAAGTACTCACTCATCCGTCCCCCTCCCCCCAGGTACGGGGGTTCACTTCATCCTGTCCCTACCTGCACAGAAAGACCCCCGCCTGTCAAGCCCTGTGCCCGCCTTCCCGTGTCAGCTCCGACAAGGGGTGCAAGCGGTCCCTCGGCACCCAGAACGCGGGTGGGCCTCCATTGCCTCGGTCTCCCCTCCACTCGTCTCGCTTGGCCTCCGCGCCGGTGATCCATCCGTAGACCGTGAAGGTAGGGGCGCGACCGAACACCTTCACGAAGATCTCCCCGTCCTTATCGCGGTCCCGCACCACCATGTCGTGGATACTCGGAGAACTCCTCACCTGGTACGCCCCCACATCCCCCCCGTCCCGATAGGTGTCGATACTCCCACTCCAGAACTCCCCCAGGAGCTTCGCCACCGCCAGCTCCGCCAATGCCCCTTCCACATGGTCGTTCCAGCGGTTCGAGTCCGTCTGGAAGTTCCGGTCTGGATAGCCCGCCTGCATCGCCCGTATCCGTCGCTCCAACCCCACCGCCGCCCCTAGTCTCACCTCATACCACGTTAACGTCACCACCTGCTCGTGTCCCATCGCGTCCTCCTCTCATGGCTCGCCTCGCCTGTCTGTCTTGCTTCCCCCAGTTTGCCGCTACCTGTGCTACCTGCCTGCTCAGCTCGCGTGGACTGGATGGCTGTACCAAAGTCGGGTTCCCTTCTTGCTTGCATGCGATCCGGCTTGACCCCCGCCAGCTTGCCTGCTTGCCAGCTTGCAGAAATGCTAGCAAGATCAACAGCTTGCAAGCTAGCAAGCTAGCATGGCTAGGCTAGCATCTAGCAGGTCGGTCGGGTGGTAGTACGCTAGCATGCGGGCTACAGGCTACAGGCTAGGCTAGAGGCTAGAGCTTGCAGCTTGCCCGCTAGAATACGCTGACTGGCTATCTCGCTATATGATGTTATGACTGGCTTGCTAGTGCGGCAGCCTAGGCTGAGCGTCGCGCTCTTGTTCGCCTAGTCTTGCCTTGGGTTCAGCCTACACCTTACGGCTCCGGCTGAGATAGGAGAGAGACTAGCATACATTCTGAACATTAGAGCGTTTATAATGTTGGTCGGTTGATATTATTCAGTTTTTTGCCTGTTTCGAGTCTTGACACCATTTCGCCCCACCCTGCCTTTTCGCCCCACTAGTAAAATCAATGACTTGCGTATTTGCCGTACCAGACTGCCCCACTTGTCTTGTCGTGGCCTTGCGGCCTTTCCTGATATTTCAATTACTTTCAATGACTTACGTTTCCTGCAATCTAGCATGGCCCTTGCAATACATCCTAGCATCGGTGGCAATCACGCTACCGGAACTAGGAGGGACCGAACATGACGACCATCTACGTCTACAGCAATGAGACGGGCCAGCAAGTCGCGCACCATACGGGGGCTGATAATGACGCATGCGAGCAGTGGGCTGACGATAACTACGGGATCAATGACTATCATTGGGCCTATTGCGACGTGGCGGTCTCTAATGCCGGCAAGGGGCTATCATTGCCGCGACCGTATAACCTAGAGCGGTCCAGCCGCCTTGTAGCTGGCAGAACGGAGAGACCATGAGAACGACACGGAAAGAACGATACGAAGTAACAGACCGCCTGAACCGCTTAGGCATCGGCTATGACGATGCACAAAAGCTCCGCCATATCAGCATGACACTCCGCCGGTGGTTCGAGCTGGAATGTGGGGACGGTAACGAATACGCAAGCTGGAGCATCGAGCGGGACGAGACTACAGGCAAGCCCTACATGGTACGCCATGCACATGCGGAGGCCGAGCCACGACGCTACCAGATACCAGACCGTGAAACAGGCGCACGGAAACGCCTGGCCCTGATTCTCTCCAAATACCCTACGCTCCACGCCTACATACAAACCGACCCACGAGGCGCGGCCCTGTACCTCCTCACAGCGGAGCAAGTGACATGGAACGGGGGGAGCATCGACCAGATTGACTCGATTTATTCACGCGGGACCGCCATTTACTAAAAGGGAGGGTATACCATGAAGAATGCAATCTACGTAGAGCTTGCCGCCACTTCAGGAATTGATCTGAGCAAGGACTACTTGACCCTATCCACGGCTGAAGTCCAGCGCGTCATAGACCTAGCAAACTTCGTGAAGTACCGCAAGCCGAAACAGGCGAACGGCTCACGAGGCCGCTACTTCTTCGCCTACCTGCAACGACTGCAACGGAAGGGAGGCCAGAGATAACATGCTCCTGCAAGTCTTACAGTTTGCGGCCTTGCTTGCGCTTGGCTATATCTTCACGGTTCTAATTATGCTCTAGGGGGATGTATGACACTACAAGAGGCACAGGATACGCTCATTAGACTGATACACGCCGAACCGGACGAAAGCGAAAGACTGAAACTAGAGGTCGAGCTATACGCGCATGAACTGGTCGCCACAGGCCGCGCAGGGCGAGCCGTACCGTACAGGCCAGAGCTACAAGCGATACACTTCGCCGCGCTCAGGGATGCGAAGGCCAGGCAAGCGATTGGGGAGCTAGTCGTGGAGCCGCTCGCCGTGGCTTGCTTGCTACACGAGCAAAAAAATCTGTTGACTTTCATAGAGTCAATTTGTAATCATCAGTGAATCATTCACCAGGAGGGCTTCACATGGCAGTCAATCGACGAACTACGGCGAAAATACAGTGCTACATCAGCAAGGACTTGAAAGCGCGACTTAAGCGGTTGGTCGAGACCGTTCCGCGCTCTAGTCAGTCCTCGCATATAGAGCTAGCATTGGAGCCGTATATCGTGATGGTCGAGCATCGGTATGGACTCTACCACAAACTCTACAAGCCATAATAAGGAGCATCATGGACTATTTAGCACTAATGAAACAGATCACGCGGCAACACGTAGAGCGCATCTACCCTGCATGCACAGGTGACTATACGAGCTGCGCCTGCCAGGTGTGCGACGAGTCACGGCGGGACCATTGGGCCGATCAGCAATATCAGGACGGCAAGGATGCACGAGACTATAAGGAGGCATGAGATGTCTATTGTACGCTGTGGACACTGTGAGCAGCCGTATGACAGCGACTACCTAGATTACTGCCCCTCGTGTGACAACAAGGAGCCGCACGAGATCGACACGGACCACAAGGGCAATCTAGGTGACACCTGCCAGTGGTGCGGGGTGGAGATCCTCGCAGAGGAGGAGGTGGGGCGACTCCGCACACGGCATCGCCAGGCGATCAACTACGAGCGGCAATGCCAAGCGGATGACGACTGGCGCAAGGCGCGACGAGAAGAACGGAGGTCATATGAGGACTAGCTACAGTGCCGCACAAGCCGAAAACGGCAGAAGGCCTACCTGTGCGACCTGCTACGCACCCTGCGCCTACGGGCGCGAATATCGGGCGACACAACTCTGTCAGGCCTGTTATAGAGAGTCAACCGTTACCACCACCAAGAAGGAGTTACTCCATGCAAAATGAACAACCCGCAGCCGTCCCGTATGTGTATACGTCGATTCAGAATGTCTCTGCCGAGCTTGCCAAGGAGGGCATCGCCAAGGACCGCTCCAACCAGCAACAGGGCTACAAGTTCCGAGGGATTGATGATTGTCTCAACGCGCTAGGGGCGTTACTGCCAGCGCATAACCTCGTGATCGTGCCGGCCGTCCTAGAGCGCGAGGTGATCGAACGTGCTACGAAATCAGGCGGGGCGTTGTTCTACGTCACGGTCAAAGTCCAATTCTCGTTTGTCTCTAGTCTGGACGGGAGCCGCCATGATGCCGTGCTGTACGGCGAGGCGATGGACAGCGCAGACAAGGCCACGAATAAAGCCATGAGCGCGGCCTATAAGTACGCGGTTTTGCTCACGTTTTGCATCCCCACCGAGGGGGACCATGACGCCGACGAGGTGACGCATGAGGTCGCCGCTGCCCATCCTGCCCCAACCTACGCACCTAGACCAGCCCCTAGAGTGGCCCCTGCTGCCCCGCCACAGGGCGATAGCGTGGACCTGGCCCCCTTCATCGTCCCGTTCGGCAAGAACAAGGGCCAGGCGATTACGGCACTTTGTGACGCGGATGTGGATTGGCTCGCGCAATACTACATCGGCAAGATGCAAGACCCGAAGAATGCCTCAAGCCGCTATGCCGAGGAGTGGGAATCCTGCCTGATGGCGATTCGCGCCGAGCAGCTCGCTCGCTTCCCTGATCCGACACAGGAGCCAGCATGAGCGAGCCGCGCCAGAAGTGGGTCATCGACTACGCCCACCAAGACCACGAACTCTACGTGCGCCTGGCTCTGCATGTGATCTGGGGGGCCATTGCAGACCTGGGGAGGAAAGACCCTGAGTGCGAACAGGCTGATGCGCTCGATTTCCTGCTAGTCAGGGTCAATGAACCGGAGAACCTCTGGGGCGAACTCTCCAGAGGCGCAGGGGCGAAGCCGCTCAAGGTGGAGAGTCTCGCCGCCCTCGTCCGTAAGGCGAGACTCACAAAAGCCCCGCCCGCCGATCACCGCATGAAGGAGGAACTAGCATGATCCTAGTACTCAAAGGGCAACTGCCGAGCGGGAAGAATCAGATCAAGCTCTGCGTGAGAGGAGGGAAGATCCATAAGTACCCTGATGCGCGATTCATCCTCTGGCGGGAGGATGTCTTGAACCAAATCGTTGCCCAGCGCGGCACGAAGCCGACCGCTGCGATGCCGGTGGTGCTACGGGTCGAATATACGCCAGGAGACCGACGGGTACGCGATGTGAGCGGGATTCTGGACGCGATCTTCCATGTCCTCGCCAAAGCAGGGACTATCGACGATGACGGACTCATCTGGGACGTTCACTGGCTACGCCGCCCCATGAAGAAGGACGCACCTGGGGCGATCATCACCTTAACCGAATACGCAGGAGAACACGCATGAGACAGATGAACGCTGAACCATACTTCGTGAACGAAAATCATTACCCTGAAGTGTTTATGCCTGGACTCACGCACGAAATGATTATCCCGATACTTACAGCTTCCTGTATAGAGGCGATGCCGCTCCCACTGGTCATGCGACTACATCACGACTCACTTTGTCCTAGCGAAGACACAGGGGAGATCACGCTAGATTATCTAGATAATAATTCGCTGGCGACACTCGAATCATGCTTACAGCGGTGCCTGTGCGAACGATTCGATCTGACTATGCGAGTTGATATGAGCGACGACGCGATTAAAAACAGATTGGCCGAGCTGCAAGACGGTGGCGAACTACAGGAGGAATTATGACACAACTAGCACTCGGACTCGCAAGAAAGAAGGCGGGACAGGATCGACTTGAGCAGTCCGTCGATGCGGAGTTTATTCAGATGATGCGGGAACGGGCCAGGAAGATCAGCGCAGACGCAGGGCAGGTCTCAACGGACGAGCTACGGGCCTGGGCGAGCGCACGAGGCATTGAACCGCATAGCCAGAACAGTTGGGGGTGCATCTTTCGAGGGGATGGCTGGTACATCATCGGGTACAAAAAGTCAGGGATTGCCACGAATCACGGCAGGGAACTGAAAATCTGGCGATGGGTCGAATAATGTGTAATTACAGAAATCTTGTTGGCGAGCTTAAATTACACTTCAGAAAAGTCTTGACACCACGATGCGAAGTGGAGTAGAAACCATGCAGACGAAGGAGTGTTCACGGCACTTCACATTGTCGCCATCGTTCCCTGGGCTACCAGCCCGCTCCCCACGAGGCCCAATGAGTCCAGCCGTGAACTGGATTCAACGGGCCTCTCTTTTTGCCTTCGTTTCGTGGTGGTTAACCGATTCCCTCTCCACGGCCCACAAAGAAAAAACCGATGACTGCGCCGACCCAGATAGGTCGGTACGTGCTACGCGGGTCCAGGGGCTTTTCAACGCTGTGTTTAGTCCGTCAGCGGCCTTTCTCCCCTCCGCGCCCATACTGGCTGAGCCCACTATGGAGCGACCGCGAACCAACCAGGTCATTCTCTCTCTAGAGATACCAGTTGGGAAGAAGAAAGTCCGAGTCTTGTCTGAAAATTACATTGAACGGAGTAGAGATGGACAAACATTGTCGGACATGCCACGCATACGCTAGCTATATGGAGATGGGGGTTTCAGGGGAGTGTCGCCTTCGCGCACCTGAGGCAAATGGCTTCCCATCGGTAGACGACGACGAATGGTGCCTAGAATGGCGAGCGGTGCCGGTTGCAGTCAAGAAGCCGACCGTCGCGCTAGAGCTAGGCGATTTCGAGCGGTTTTGGCTCTGCTACCCGAAAAAGACAGGCAAAAAAGCCGCATTCAAGGCGTGGGGCGGGGCGTTTGACAAGCCGACCATCGAGACGATTCTGCTCGCGGTCGATGCGGCGAAGCGGAGCGAGCAATGGCTGAAAGACGGGGGGCAGTTCATCCCCCTCCCTGCGACCTGGCTCAATCAAGGCCGATGGATGGACCAAGAAGCCGCGAAGCCTATGAATACATTCGATTCATTTCTAGCACGAGGAGAACAACACCATGCTGACACGACCAGATTTCCTGAAAGGTTGGCTCTTTCTGACAGCACAGCCGTGGGGGAAGACGTATCGCCCAACGACCGCGATGACGCCATTGGGTGAACCTGTCCCTGCGGATGTGCAGTCGGAGTTCTATTATCGCGCCTTCACCCAGACCACGTACCCGATCTGGATGCAAGCCTGTCAACAGGCCGCGCAAGGCGAGTATTGGCCGAGCATCGACGCACTCAGGAACACGATTAAGCTCCTGTCACCACAGCCAGCGAAGATCACCTGCGACCAGTCCGGTCACATTGATGTCGATGAGTTCGGACGGGGACTCTACGAGACGATCTTCATGGTCGGTGAAGTGCTAGGCTTGCAAGACCAGATCAATACGGCAGTCTTGAAGGACCGTCCAGCGGCGATCCAAGACTTCACCGCACGACAGGCCGCAAAACGCACAGAATTGACCCAGAAGATGCTGACGCTAGGGGAGCAGGAGATTGATGCGCTCGTCGAGCGTTACCCTGTCCTGGTGACGTTATGAGCGATCCACGGCCCAATCAGCGGAGAAGTCTGATCCAGCTCGATGTGGCCCCCTGGCTACAGCAAGGGCGGGAGCTGTCTCGGCCTGAAGATCGGGCCATGACGGTCCACGCGATCTACGGGGCGATCTTGATTCTCACGGCGATTGCCCTGTATATCTATGGCAGGATCGAGTTGTGGTGGTGGTAAACTTGAAGGGATGTGGATATGAGCTTTGAGCCTCTACCGAATCGGCGGCAGGTCGTGCGCCAAGGGGTCAAGATCGGCGGGGTGCGTGTCTATCTTGACACAGGCTTCTATCCCGACGGACGGGTCGGTGAGCTATTTCTCGCCGTGGAGCAGACGGGCAGCGAGCGACGCTGGCTCTACGACGAGGCCGCCAGATCGAACAGTAAGCTGTTGCAATGGGGTGCGCCGCTAGAGGAGGTCATCGACGGGTGGACGGGCAGCAAAGGCTCACCGTCAGGGCCAGTGCAAGGGGATGCGCGCATCAAGTATTGCTCGTCGATCCTGGATTACGTCGGTCGTTATCTAGGGGTCTACTACAACGGGCGTGAGGATCTCGCCCATATTAAGAAGGAGAACGTATGACCACACGACGCGGCAAGACATTTGAGGAGCAGGTTGGGGAGATTTCTGCTGAAGCTCTCATATGGGACAGCGAGGCCGTGCAGCTCCTCCGCGCCCACCACAACCGGATACGGCGGGAGATAAAGAAGATGGCTGATGTTTGCAGGCCTAAGGGGACTCATACCAATTCGGGTGACTGCGTGGGGTATCGTATAGCCTGCGAGGCCATGCTCGCCATGCTGGACCGGCTGGCGGGGAAGAAGGAGAAGGGATGACCACACGACGAATCAAGACGTTTGAGGAGCAGGTATGGACCGTAACCACCTCAACGATGGGCAGCTCTGACCTGTATGCTGTGCGTCCGCGAAGTGCCGAGAAGCTCCTGCGCGATCACCACAACCGGATACGGCGGGAGGTGAAGAAGCTACGGTTGACCGCTTGGCGTTCAGGGCGATCTACCATACAGGAAGGCAAGTTGCAAATGGCTGATGACATTCTCGCCATGCTGGACCGGCTGGCGGGGAAGAAGGCAGAGAAGGAGAAGCCATGAACACGCCACATCTCGACGCGTTGATGTATAAGGCGAAGCGCAGGCCTGACAGTTATTATCCTGACAGTTATTGTAGAGATATTGCCGAAGAATTATTATTCACCCACGGCCCCGCGCTGGTTGAGGCGTTGAAGGCATTGGTTGATCGGCACGAATGCTATCATAATATAGAATTATTCGATTGCAAGACCTGTAACGGCAAAGAATTACTCGCCCAACTTGAACAGGAGGCGCAGCCATGAACCAGACCGAGGCACAGGCGGAAAAGTTACTCGACGATTGGTTTAGTTCTACGGAAAGTGGACATCCGGATAGTACCAGTGTCGGGTTTACGAACGAGGAATGGGACCGAGTCGTTACCGCAATCGCCGCCGCCCTCACCGAGGCGTATGAGCGAGGGAGGCGGGATGGAGTACAGGAATTGACGATGGCGAAAACTCAGGCCATTCGCGGCCAGGGTGAGGGGGAGAAATGAAACAACCTGAAGTGGGAGATTGGGTGCAGCTACGGCATGGGAGTTACGCCGCAACAGCGGCTCCCCTCAGGACGATGAGTGGCCTCGCAGCTAAGGTAATCACCAAGAACGGCACGACCGCGCTCGTGGCTGGCGACATTCCGAGCGGGGCGATGGTCCAGGCGACCTACGACGGGACTCGATTCATTCTCGGCGGCATCAATGCAATGACCCCGCGCAACACGGGAACGTACCGCTACCGAGTGCCGTGCTGGATGTATCGGCCAACGAGGTATTGGACGCAGCGCAAGATTGACTACACGAACCAGGCCGCGATGCGGCAGGTCGAGGAACAATGGAGGACACGATGAGCGCAAAGCCTGAACGGGAACGGCTGCAACGAGCAGGGAAATGGCGGGGAAGAAGGAGAAGGGATGATGGACATTACTGTGGCCGTGGTGCAGTTCACATTCTTGGCCTTCTGGCTTTGGCTAGGGAATGCTGATAATGATGATGAGCGTGGCTACGGGCATTGCTACGGGCATTGCTGCGGCGATTAAACTATTGAGGGGGTGAAGCCATGGAGTGGAACAAGTGCGAGAAGCATTTGAGGCTGGACGTGACGTGCGATTGCTCGCCACCGCCGCCCGCAACGGGGTTGGTACACTATACGCCCTGCCTGAACGGATCGGCCTTTGCGGGGATGTTTTCAAGGGATGGCCTATACCGTGGTAAGGAGTACAACTACTACCTCGCCGCTGATGTGGACGCGCTGCTGGACAGGCTCAGTGCGTTAGCCGAGGGGTTCCCTGACCCCGCGCACCACGGGAACGTACCGCTACCGAGTGCCGTGCTGGATGTATCGACCGACGCAGTCGCAAGATTGGACCCAGATTGACTATGTGTTCAGGCCGCTATGTGGCAAGATTGAGGAACTAGGGAGAACACGATGACCGACTACACAGAACAGGCGACGCGGCTCTGGCAACGACTGATCGACGATAGACTGCCCCTTACGAGCGGGCAATCAGTTGAGGCTATCAGCCTAGCCCTCGCACAGGCCGCTCAGGACAAGCAGCAACAACTTGATGAGATGATCCATGATTCCTGCGAGGTGGAGCGGGCAATCGAAGCGTTGGGCATTCCACTTTCAGATGATTATGGAGGGCTTGACCCTAGCACAGAACTTACGAAATATGTACGGACCCTCGAAAAGGAGTACCACGCCAAACTCGCCGCCATGACGAAGGAGCGGGACGAACTGAACGTCCTCGTCGATCTCCTGACCAGGCGGTTCTCCGTCATGCAGGGGCTACTCGCTGAATACGACGCGCAACGTCAGGTTTTGTTGCACAAAAACGTGACAGCGGATTAGCCGACGAAGAGCTGGCCCTGCACCACGCACTTATAGCCGACGAGGGGGACGGGTTGCAGATGCACCACCCCCGACTCATCAAGATAGCCCACCCCGAAGCCCAAGGCCCAGTCCCGATTCGCCCGAATCTTGTGCATGTAGTCCACCTTCGTGCGGTCTCCGAGCCAGCCAAACGCCGCGCCGACATGGGGCTTCCCCTTGGCGTTGCCTTCAATGAGATACTGCATCCGGTGGACATGGTTAATCACCACGTTGTCCTGGTACGACGCGAGCGCATCCTTCACCGCGCTCGGTCCCGCCTTGCCGAGATCGTGCGTGATGTACAGCTTGCCGATCACCGCATGATCCTTGTAGGGGGTGATCTCCCATCCGTGGTCTGTCAACCCAAATAGGCTGTTTACGGTCACGATCCCGTGCATCTCCTCCGCTTGCTCCGCGATGTACCGAGCGAGCCGGTCCTCATGGTTGCCCATGATGTAGAGCGTGCGCGTGGCCCCCCAGGACTCCACTTGACGGAGGAGCTTGCGAGTCATGACGACCTCATCTTCAAACGTCATGCGTCGAGCGGGGTCTTTCACATGGCTCGACACCGCGTAGAAATCCGCGAAGTCGCCGCCTACCACAATCGTGTGCGGGCGAATCTTCTTGGCGACCTTCGCCAGAAGCGCGAAGGCACGGACATCGTGGTAGGGGCAATGCGTGTCGGGGATAAAGAGGATGGTTTTCATTTAATCTTTGACATTCGCCTGGTTACTGGCGAGGAGCCAGACTTGCCAGTCGGCACAGGCATGGAGAAATTCGTGCGCGAGGTCGGCGCGACGCTTACGGATGGGTCTGTTCTTGCGTAGGTAGATCGTTTGCGTATCACTGAACCAGCAGGCGTAGGAATCGGATCCTCCCTCCTCGTTGTAGTCTGTGTCGTGGAGCTGGATGATCTTAATGATGTAGCCAAAGGGGAGTGTCACTTGCTGCGGGATACGTAGTACCCTCATATCTTGAACCTCGGCTGCACCAGCACACTGATGTCGAGGCAGAGGACCAACCAATGATTCAGCGGTGCCTCAGCATGGGAGAGGTTGTAGGTCTCCATTCGCTGCACCTGTTCCTGTCGGCTGTCGTGGCAGGTATTCATATCGGCCTCCTGCGTAATATGGACCATCGGTTGTGCGGCGGCACCTAGATACATGATGACGATCAAGAGTGCCGTGGACATACTCCCTCCTAGCGGCTACGGTACCGGAGTCGAGTTGGCTAACAGGTGCGTTTTGGTCTGCGAGCTAGAGGTGCTGCCGTAGTAGTAGCTGACCACGGCAATCCATGCGGTCCCTAGACTGCCTAGCAGGATCATCAGCGCATCGTGGCCCGTTTCGGGGATGGGTTTGAGGAGCATGAAGGCCAGGATGCCGAAGAATCCCGCCGTGATGATGTAGGCGAGGATGGCAGGGGTGTGGTCCTTCACAGCCATCTCCCGCTGTCTCGCGCTGTTGCGGTCGTTGGCGGCGATCTGTTCCAGTGAGGTTTTCGTGGCGGCTTCGAGTTCCAATATCTTCTGCTCGAATTGGAGCTGCTGTTCAGGGGGGAGTTTGAACACCTTGACGAGATCGGTCACGCCGGTGAACAGGTTGCCGCCTAGCATCGCCGTTAATTTGTCCCACATGCTAATGCGCTCCCTTCTGTCCGCTCCACCCGTAGGTTTGCTGCCAGTATTTGATCTGATCCTGAATGCCGGTCACGTCGCGGGAGATGGTGCGATGCTCGCTGTCCAAGACCACGATGCTGGCCGAGTTAATTTCGACTCGTTGCCGCGTGACTTCTAGCAGGGTATTCTGATTGGCGAGGCTGGTACGCATGGCGTTCACATCGGCCCGCGTTTCCACCGCGAGATAGGCGAGGATGCCCCAGAGGACGATCCCACTCGCAGAGGCGAGGACTTTATAGGTGACTGTTCCGTTCTGTTCACTGGCCATGCTACCCCTCCACCACTAACGTAAAAGATTGAGTATCGCCTAGACCGAGCATCCACCGTGCAAACGTGGATCGGCTGCTCGTCACCATGCACCCTTTGGGGCTCTCGCAGCTCACGCGACCGAGCAGGATGCACCCCTGACTATCCGCGTTGTAGTTCCCTGCATGGAACAAGATACCCGCATGTCCTGGCACCCCCATCACTTCGTAGGTCTGGAAGCTCTCCGTCATGCCCTTGAGCCGGTGCGGGCCGCGCTGACAGGTATACGTGCCAGCAGGCAGCTTCGGGACGCCGCCGTAGCTATGTTCGAGCGTCACGGCGAGCTGGTCCCCGTCGTCATCAGAGAGGATGCCGAGGATACCGTCCGGTCTGCAAGCCGTGCGAGTGAGCTTCACGGCTGATCCACATGATACGTCGCCATCGCGTCCAGGATCGCGCTATGCGTCACCTGCGGAATCCCCTTGGTCGGGTCGAGCGTGTGATCGGCCAGTGCGTTATTGAGCGCTTCGTGAACAAGGGCAAGATTCTGGTACTGGATACCCACCACGAACGAGGTATAGGCGTCGATGAGTCTGCCAATACCTGGGTTGCTCTTGGCAAACGCGCCCAGGCAGTACAACCTGAACCCGTCCCAATTAGGCCGAGCATCTTCCTCCGCCTGGCGAATCTTGAATCCCGCCAGTTCTTCGGCGGTCCATTCCTCAGTGGTCTGCTCGCCCGTCGTGACATTGATAACCGTTCTAGACATAGGGTTAGCTCCTGTAGCTGATGTTGATGACGCCCGCGTTAAACGCATCCGTGCCGTTGACCATCGTGATCCGGAGCTGCGTCAGCTCCGCGGAGAGCGATTTGCTGCCTGCACCATATTGGACGCTGCCTGACGCCGTACCCATCATCCCCGTCGCGCACCAGGTAAACGCGGCACTATTCTCAAGGCTCAGGGTGATGACGCCGCCCATCGTTTGCGAAGATCCGAAGCTCGACGACATGATGAATCCCGCCGTACTGTTCGCCACCGCTCCGCTTTCTCTCGCCGCTTCAGAGAGGTAGCTATTGGTTTCAATACCGCCCGAGTCTCCAATTTGAATGAGATAATTCGATGAGCCGTTCGTGGAGACGCCCGCGAACATGACCTTGATCTCCTTGGTCCCTGCGGGAATGCCGGTAAAGTCAATCGCCGTGCCGCTGGTCGAGGCTTGCTGGGTGCCAAGGGTCGCGCCTGGCGTAGCCGGTGCTGACCAGGCACCTGTGCCGTTCATAAATTCAGTGGATACGTTACTGAGCTTCTTGAGGAATCCATGCTTCGCCGTAGAGGCGTCGTTCGTCGTCACATCGGTGGTCGTTAAGGAGGCGTCTGTTGCCACCACTGCCGTGCCGTTCTCTTTCACCGCCGAGACTCGGTACGTCGAAACGGTCTTGGCTTCGATGATCCAGCAATCGCCCGCTGCGGCTGTGAGGTTGCCATTCCCCGCAATATCGAACGTGGCACCATGCGTCAGGACCGTCGCCACGATAGGGTAGAACTTGCGCGTCGCGCCCGCTTGCGGGGCATTCACGCAGGCCGTGATCGTGACTGCCGAACCCGTCCCGTCCAGGATGTCAGGGCTGGTCGTGGCGAAGAAATCCATCGTCGTCGCGTGTTGCGTGATGTTCCCGCGAGCCGAGTTGATCCCTCCGGTCAGGTTGCCACCGGCGAGGGGAAGGACAGCCGTGTTCGTATTGATGACTCCAAGGATGAAGCGAGTCCCATCGTAGGTCGCCTGGACCATCGCCCCGCTCGCAATGTCGCCAGCGACGAGTGCGGTCGTTCCGTTCTTGGTAATTGCCTTGGCT
>Ga0222712_10000960_pt1 | contig 36784 bp, 24 predicted proteins | sample C33_657DmetaG_FD_165043 | JGI IMG/M metagenome (GOLD analysis project Ga0222712, IMG submission 165043) | Estuarine water microbial communities from San Francisco Bay, California, United States - C33_657D | ecosystem: Environmental > Aquatic > Marine > Unclassified | place: USA: California... | reverse complement strand
GGACAAGCCAATCGACTTGTTTCGGTCAGTTATACGGCTGGTCAACGCCTAGGAGCGGTCTAGTTTCGGGCCATCCCCATGCGCCCCCTCGCCCTCTGCCTCCTGCTTGCCTCTACCGCCGTCTTTGCTGCCGATGAGGCCAAGCCCAAGGTCATCACCGCCACGGCCGAAGAACGCCCGCTACCCAGCGAAAAGACCAAGCTGCCGTGGCACATGGTGAACCTCTGGTGGACGATGCCTGAGACGGCCGATTTCGAGTCGCTCGAGATTGACGTCACGATCAGCGACGACGTCGACCCGGCCAAACTCAACCTCTACATCGCGCCCATCGGCCTCGGTCAGTTGAACGACACCAACTTCTACGGCGGCATCCAGACCAACATCGGCGGCAACCCGGTTTCCGATGCCTCCCCTCAAGGCGCCTACCACAAGGGCAAGGGCGCCATCTTCTCACGCTGGGGCAACAAGGACCTCGACACCTCCTTCGTCCGCCCGGCGCTCAACGGCCTCACCGAAGCGGCCGGCTACGAGGGCGACTTCGCTTCGGGCCGCCGTCCCTTTCCCTGGATGGCCGGCACCTACACCTACGCCATCCGCAAACTGACTTATGAAAAGGACAAGGACGGCAAGGAGTGGACTTGGGTGGGCGCCTTCCTGACCGAGAAGTCCTCGAGCCAGACGGTCTTCATCTCGTCGCTCAAATTCCCGGGCCGCACGCTCAAGTTCTGGGGCCGCCACTCGGCGTTCATCGAGATCTACGGAGGGAAGAAGGTCGTCATCGCCGACCTCCCCAAGCTCGAAGTGCGCATCGGCATGCCACGCATCAACGGCCAGGCGGTGGCCCTCAAAACCCTCTCCGTCAATTACCCGAAGAACAGCGGGCCCGCTTCGCCAGCCATCATGAGCACCGAACTCGCTGAAGGGGGCAAGGAAGTCATCTGCAGGCTGCACAACGCGATCCTCACCCGCGAGAAGTGGTCCTTCCCGCTGCTCCCGGCGCCTGCCGCCAAGTAAGCCGATGCGCATCGCGGCTCTCATCCTATGGCTCTCGGCGGCGCTCCTGTCCGCCGCCGAACCCGCGCCCCATGCCATCCGCATCGTGGCGGACGGCTTTGAGGCGAGCGAAAGGGATATCGCCAAGGTCTGCCTTTCCGCGGCGTCGGAACTGCAGAAATGGTCCCCGGGCCTGCCGTTCGAGAATGTCGTCGTCGTGAAAGGCACCAAGGGCCCCATCACGCTGTTCAAACGCAACGACCAGAAGGAGATCGTCGTCCGACTCGACACGCGCAAGACGTTCTGGAGCCAATACGCCTATCAGTTCGCGCACGAGCTCGGGCACATCCACTGCGGCTTCCGTGACGGCCCACCCGAGAATCTCTGGTTCGAGGAATCGGTCTGCGAAACGGCCTCGCTCTTTTGCCTCCGGGCGATGGCGGCAACCTGGAAGACAAACCCACCCTACCCGCACTGGGCCAGCTACGCCCCCTCCCTGCGCGGCTACGCCGACGACATCAACGCGAAGCGTACCTACAAGGCCGAGGCCGAACAAAAGGGCCTCCCGAAGTTCTACCGCGACCACGAAGCGGAGTTCCGCGCCACCCCGACCGACCGTGAGCTCAACGGCGCGGTCGCCCTTTTCCTGCTCAAGTATCTCGAAGAAAAGCCCACGCGCTGGGCGGCCTTCCGCTGGCTGAACGCCACGGCCCGCCCCAAGGACGAGTCCTTCAAGGACTACCTCCAGCGCTGGGAGCAGAACACGCCCGCCGAGCACAAGGACTCGGTCCGCGGCATCCAGAAGCTCTTCGGCTTCTAAAACATAAAAGGCCGCCCAATGGGCGGCCTTTCCAGGGGCGAACGAGACGGCTTACTTGCCGACGACGTATGCCAGCGTACCCGCGGTCTGGTCGACGGCGGTGGCGCCATCGAGCAAGTCGGCGATCGGATCCCACTTGCCGTTGACGAGGCCATCGCGGGCCGAAGCGGCGATGCTGGCCTTCCAGGACTTGGCGCCGGCGGTGACGAGGAGATTCTGGACGTCCACGGTGACTTCCACGTCGGGGTGGGCGCGGACAAAGGCGTCGCACTCGGCGAGGTCGTCCTTCGAGAGGGTCACGCAAGGCACGCCCAAGGTCGTGGAGTTGCCGAAGAAGATTTCGGCGAAGCTGCCGCCGACCAGCGCGGTGAAGCCAAAGCGCCAGATGGACTGCGGCGCATGTTCGCGGGAGCTGCCGCAACCGAAGTTGAAGCCGACGACCATGACGCCCTGCTTGGCGGCGGCGATGCGCGCGGCCTGCGGGGAGTTCATCGGATGCGCGCGTTCCTTGCCATCGGGGCCGGTGCGCTCATCGCGGAAGGCATGTTCGCCGAGGCCATCAAAGGTCACGCAGCGCAGGAAACGCGCGGGGATGATGCGGTCGGTGTCGATGTCGTCGCCGGGGACGGCGAGGGCGAGGCCTTTGACTTGGGTGACTTTTGCGAGGGACATGGTTGCTAGATTGAGGGCTGAAAGGGGGATGAAAAGGGAGCGAAAAGGGAGATCTAAGGGGTAAGAGAATCAGGCGGCGCGAGGGATGATGGCGACAGGCATGGCGAGGGCGGCAGCCAACGAGGCCAAGCGCTCCTGCGCCACCGAAGCGGCGAGGGACGCGTCGGCGAACAGAAGCGCATGTCCATCCACGACCCATGGCAGGGTCACGGTGCAGACGGGCTTGCCGTCATAATGGGCGTCGACGGTGACGTCCTGCTGCCAGGCCAAGCCCTCCGAAGCACAGGCCGCCGGCACGGCATCGCCTTGGGCGACACGTGCGAGCACGCGCTGAACTGCGGAGGCGGCGGACATCAGACCTTAAAGACTTCGCGGGCGTCGGTGACTTGACCAGTGATGGCGGCGGCGGCGACCATGAGCGGGCTCATGAGGACCGTGCGACCCGTCTGGGAGCCTTGGCGGCCCTTGAAGTTGCGGTTCGAGGAGCTCGCACAGAGCTGGTCGCCGACGAGCTTGTCGGGGTTCATCGCCAGGCACATGGAGCAACCTGCGCCGCGCCATTCGAAGCCGGCTTCGATGTAGATCTTGTCGAGGCCTTCATGCACGGCCTGGATGGCGGTGAGCTGCGAGCCCGGGACGACGATCGCCTTGACGCTCGCGCTGACCTTGCGGCCCTTGAGGTACTTGGCGACCTCGCGAAGGTCGGAGATGCGGCCGTTGGTGCAGGAACCCAGGAAGCAGACGTCGACCTTGGTGCCCTTGATGGCGGTGTTCGGCGCCAGCTTCATGTGCTTGTAGGCGTCTTCGGCGGTGGCGCGATCGGCGGCGTTGAGGGTCTCGAGGGCCGGCATCTTTTCGTCGATGAAGACCGCCTGCCCCGGGGTGATGCCCCAAGTGACCGTCGGACGGATCTCGGCGGCGTTGAACTTGACGACGTCATCGTATTGGCAACCAGCATCGGAAGCGAAGGACTGCCAGCGGGCCACGGCGGCATCCCAATCCGCGGCCTTCGGTGCGTAGGGCTTGCCCTTGATGTAGTCGAAAGTCTTCTGGTCCGGATTGACGTAACCGCAGCGGGCGCCGCCTTCGATGGACATGTTGCAGACCGTCATGCGCTCCTCGAGGGAGAAGTTGTCGAAGGTCGAGCCGGCGTACTCGTAGGCGTAGCCGATGCCGCCGTTGACGCCGAGGACGCGGATGATGTGCAGGATGACGTCCTTGGCGTAGACGCCGGGGGACAGCTGGCCGTTGACTTCGATGCGACGGACCTTGAGGGGGCTGAGGGCGAGGGTCTGGGTGGCGAGGACGTCGCGCACCTGCGTGGTGCCGATACCGAAGGCGATGGCGCCGAAGGCACCGTGCGTGGCGGTATGGGAGTCACCACAGGCGATCGTCGTACCCGGCTGGGTGATGCCCTGCTCCGGCCCGACCATGTGGACGATCCCTTGCGTGCCCGTATTGGTATCGAAGAAGCGGATGCCGAAGTCCTTCGTGTTCTTACGAAGGGCCTCGATCATTTCCTGGGCGATCGGGTCGGAATACGGCTCCTTCAGCTCGTTGGTCGGGACGATGTGGTCGACCGTCGCAAACGTGCGTTGGGGGTACTTCACCTTCAGGCCGAGGTCCCGGAGCATGCCGAAAGCCTGGGGACTGGTCACCTCATGGATGAGGTGGGTACCGATGAAGAGTTGGGTCTGCCCGTTAGGCAGCTGACGCACCGTGTGCGCTTCCCAGACTTTTTGGAACAAGGTCTTAGCCATCTGTAGAGAGGTGAAAGGGTCAAAGTAGGACGCCAGCCCCCTTGGTCAATCCCACAGGAAGACTCCCTAGGGCCTAACCCGTGGGTTGACCCTTCCCCAAAAGCCAAAAAAGTAGCGGTCGCATGGCAGTTCCGCCCCCTAAACGCCAACCCCCTCGCCCCACGGCGCGGCGGCCCGCTTCCGAACAACCCGAAGCGGGCAGTTTCCTGTCGAGCCCGCTCTTCTGGGTCTGCTTTGCCTTTCTCGGACTGATTGCCGCCTACCTCCTCCAACAGCGCTTGGCGGAAATGAATCAACGGCCTACCGCCGTCGTCGAGAAAACGCCCGAGATCGCCAAGCCACCGGTCGTCATCGAGACCCCCAAAGTCGAACCACCACCCGTGGTCGTGGTCACGCCGCCGCCCGTCGTCGTTGAACCACCTAAGCCCGAGCCGGCAAAGCCGATACCCGTCGTCGAAGAAGAACTGCCGAAGTTCAACCGCTTCTACAAGACGGTCTCCACCCGCCTCGTACCGGCCCATCTCGGCGACCCCAAGGCACCCCTGAAGAAGGAGGTCAAAGCCGGCCATGAACTCCGGGCTTCACCGAACGCCCCCTTGCACGTCGCTTCGGGCGATGCGGCCAAGCGCGCCACCCTCCGCAAGACCGTCGAAGACTACTGGGCGAAGATCGACCCTGATCGCTGCCTTCCCCACCCGGATGCCGACGCCTTCCCGGGCAAGGTCCTGGAACCCGCCGACCGCGTCATCACCACGGTCAGCATTCCGGTCAACCGCTCGCGCTGGCATTCCACCGGAACGTACGCCGCCCCGGGCGAACGCATCACCTTCCGCATCCCGGCCGGGGACGCCGACCTCGGCCTCGTCGCCCGTATCGGTTGCCACAACGACGACATCACGAGCGATTTCGCCATCAAACGCGAAGACTGGCACCGCTTTCCGGTCATCACGAACACGATCGCCCTGAACAAGCGCGTCGTCGAACTCGCCAACCCCTTCGGTGGTCCGATCTACATCGAGATGCCGGGGAACGACAAGAACGGCAAATCGCGCGACCAGATCCGCATCGAAATCGTCGGCGCGGTCGAAGCCCCGAACTTCACCCTCGGCAAGACCACCCGCTCCGAATGGGAAAACAGCCGCCTCGCCCCGGCCCCTTGGGCCGAGATGATTTGCGACAAAATGGTGATCTCCGTGCCGTCCAAGCACATCCGCGAGCTCTCCTACGCCGACGCCACGGAACTCATGAAGACGTGGACGGAAACCGTCGAAGCCTGCGATTGGCTGGCGGCCTGGAAGGACCGGCGCTCGGCCGAGCGGATCGTCTCCGACGCCGAGATCTCCATCGGCTGGATGCATTCGGGCTACCCGATCAAGTGCTACCTCGATAGCGCCAAGGACTCGGTCGACGTCCAGAAACTGCGCAAGGAAGGCAACTGGGGCTTCTTCCACGAACTCGGCCACAACCATCAATCGAGCCTCTGGACCTACGCCGGCTACACCGAGGTCACCTGCAACTTGTTCGCCCTTTACTGCATGGAGAAGATCGCCGGCAAGAAGCTCGGCGATGGCCATGGCGAGGACATGGCCGCGATGGCCGCCGAAATGGCGCTCGACCCGAAGGCCCATGGGGCCTCGGCCTTCCACCTGCTTTCACAGTATTACCACCCAATAAAGCAGTTCGGCTGGATCAGCCTCCAGCAGACCTTCGCCGAACTCAACGGCCGCAAAGACATCAAGAAGGCGGATGGCATGGTGAAGAAGAACCTCGGCATCGCCGGGCGTGAAGTCGAGAAGCAGCAGGAAGCCCTCGACAAGGAGAAGCACCAGCTCGACCTGAAGATCAAAGCCGCCGTCCGCGAGAAGAAGGAGGCGGACAAGGCCGCCGCCGAGGCGCGCCTCGCCGAAATCTTCAAAGAAGAAAAGAAGATCAAGGAGGCGCTCGGCGCCCTCTCCAAACACGACTCCGACGAACGCAAGAAGGACATCTTCGTGCGGACGTGGTCCCAGGAAGCCGGTGCCAACCTCGGCCCCTACTTCGCGAACTTCGGCTGGCCGTACACCGACTCGATGAAGACGATGCTCACGCCGCTCAAGCCGTGGATGCCCGCCAACTTCCCGCCGACCAAGCCCGGCACCAAGCCCGCGAAGTCCACGCTCTTCGGTTCGAAGAACGAGGCCATGGCCGGCAAAGACGAGGCCCAAGGGGACAACCAGTCCACGAACGCCCAATAAGGACGCGGTCTTGACGGGGGACGGCCCCCGCGGCCATCCTCCGGCATGGACCGCACGCTGACCCTGAGTTTCTCCTGCCCCGACGCCTCCGGCATCGTGGCGGCGGTCTCATCGTTCGTGGCCCAGCACAAGGGCTGGATCACCGAAGCCAGCCAACACACGGAACACGAACTCGGGCGCTTCTTCATGCGCATGGAAATCAAGGCCTCGTCCCTGGACTTCCCACCCGAGGCCTTCGGCCCGCACTTCAGCCCGCTGGCCCAGCAGTTCGGTTTGGAATGGACGCTCTCCGACTCCGACCAGCCGCGTCGCGTGGTGCTCCTTTGCTCCAAGCAGGAACACTGCCTCTACGACCTGCTCGCTCGGCAGGTCTCGCAGGACTTCCGCTTCATCGTGCCGTGCGTCGTCTCCAACCACGAAGCCCACCGCAAGGTCGTGGAAGCCCACGGGATTCCTTTCCACTACGTGCCCGTGACGCCGGAGAATAAGCACGCCGCCTATCGACGCATGGAGCAGATCTTCCGCGACGAAAAAGCCGACCTCATCGTGCTGGCCCGCTACATGCAGGTCTTGGACGAAGAACTCTGCCGCAACTTCGCCGGAAAAATCATCAACATCCACCACTCCTTCCTGCCGTCGTTCGCCGGCGCGAAACCCTACCACCAAGCCCACCGCCGCGGGGTTAAGCTCATCGGTGCGACCTGTCACTTCGTCACCCCGGAGCTCGATGAGGGCCCCATCGTCGAACAGGACGTGATCCGCGTCGACCATTCGGATACACCCGACGACATGGTGCAGCTCGGTAAAGACATCGAGAAAGTCGTCCTCGCCCGCGGTCTCCGCGCCGTCGTCGAAGACCGCGTGCTGCTGGCAGGCCACAAGACGGTGGTTTTCCGTTAAGAGATGTTTCGCTCAATAGCGGGTTTGCGCTTTAAACCCCTCCGCTAAGGGCTTCCATACCGGCGTGCTTCGCTTCCCCGCCCTAGCAATGGTCTGGCTGATGGTCGCCACGCTTTCGGCGCAGAACCCGCCGGAGGCCCCCTTGCCTGCGCACATCGGACCCTACCTCCAGCACCCCGCCCCGGACGCCATGTCGGTCTGCCTCGTCAGCCAGACCGCCAAGACCGTTTCCATTCAAGTGCGGCCCACCAACGCGCAGGACAAAACCCCGGCACCCGTGACCGCCGAAGCGCTCGCGATTCCCGGCACGCCCTGGACACGCTGGGCCGCCCGTCTCCAAGGGCTACCCGCCGGTGGGCTGTGCGCCTACCAAGTGATCGTCGACGGAAACGCCGGCCCCTGGCAGGAGTTCCGGACCCTCAACCCGGCCGCCCCCGAGCTACGCTTCGCGGTCTTCAACGACGTCCATGACCAGTTGGCGACGCTCGATCGCGTCCTCGCCCACGTCCCCGCCGAGAGCTTCGAGTTTTCCGTCCTGCTCGGCGACTGCTGGAACGACCCCCAGACCAAGAATCAGGCCGACCGCGTCTTCCGCACCCTCGATGGCTTCGTCCGACGTCTGGACGCCGCGCGTAAGCCGCTGCTGTATGTGCGTGGTAACCACGACCTGCGCGGACCCTTCGCCCCGCAACTCGCGCGCTTGTTCGTGGCTCCTCGCTTACGGGCGGACGCCCCCTTGGGCGAACAGGATGTGACCCTGGCCTTTGCCGCCGGCCCCGCGTTCCTGCTGTTCGCCGACACCGGGGAAGACTTCGAAAAGAAGAAAGAGGTTTTCAACGTCTTGCGCGAACGTCAGACGCCTTGGTTGCGCTCCGAACTGGCCTCCCCCGCCGCCCAAGGACGCTGGCGGCTCTTCTTGTCCCACATCCCGCTCTTCAACGACAACATCTGGAACTCCGAACACGCCCGCAAGGCGTGGACGGACGTCCTTGCGGAGGGCAAGGTGGATGCGGCCTTCGCCGGCCACGACCATGGCTGGAAACTCCTGCCCAAGAACCAACCCCTGACCGTCCGCTTCAAGTCCAGCCCCGCAGATAGCCAATTCAGCGATGGCACCGTGACCTCCACCCCGCCCTTCCCCGTGCTCATCGGCGGTGGACCGAAGCCAGCCGGCAAGGAACAAGGTACCGCGATGCTCTTCAAGGTCACGACCAAGGACTGCTCGGTCCGACTCGTCGGCGCGGAAACCGGCGCCCTCCTCACCCAACTCGAACTTACCCGTTAACCCCATGCTCCGAACCTGCACCCTCCTCCTTCTCGCCACCGCGGCCTTCGCGGCGACCAAGCCTGAAGACATCACCCCCAAGCCGAAGGCCGCCTTCGTCCAGCCGGCCGAGGCTGAACGCGCCGAACTGCACAAGAGCATCCAAGCTTATATGGCCTTACCGGCCGAGCAGGTCACCGCCCACCCCGCGGCCAAGGATTTCCCGGGCGCGGTCGAAGCCAAGAACCGCGTCGCGCGCTCCGTGGCCTACGATGCGAACCTCGTTTCGCGTTGGGACACCTCCCTCGGCAATGCGCCCAACCTCGCGACGAGCCCCGAGGCCTGGCAGGAAACCGGCCTCTACGCGGCACCGGGCGAGATCGTCACGGTCACCGCCCCCTCCCTCCCAGAAGGCCGTACGGTCCGCATCGTCGTCGGTTGCCACCGCGACAGCCTCCTGAAACTCGAGAAGTGGAACCGTTTCCCGGTCATCACGCGGACCTTCGACCTGAAACCCGGCGTCAACAAGATCGCCAACGCCTTCGGCGGCCAGCTCTTCATCCAAGTCCGCAACGCTGGCGCCGGCGCCGGACGAAAGGCCGCCCAAGCCGTCCCCGCTCCGGTTAAAGCAGCCCCCGCCCTTGCTTTCGCCAACGCCGTCGCGATGCCCACCTACATCCTCGGCAAGGACACCCCCGAAACGTGGAAGCAGTCGCTCGCCAATTCGCCGGCCCCGTGGGTGACGTTTGTCGCCAAGCACGCCATCTTGCACGTCCGTCGTGGCACCGTCGCCCAAATTACCGACCCCAAGCCCCTTACCGAATGGTGGGACAAGGCGATGGAACTGCAGGACGACCTCGTCGCGCTCGAGCGCTTCGCCCCGGAACGCGTGGTCCCCGACATCCAGATCTCCGCCGGCTTCATGCACTCGGGCTACCCGTTCATGTGCTTCATCAACCCCAGCGAAGCCGACATCGTCGACCTCCAGAAACTATCGACGAAGGGCAATTGGGGCTTCTTCCATGAGCTCGGCCATAATCACCAGCGCACCGATTGGACCTTCCCCGGCCAGACCGAGGTGACCGTGAATCTCTTCTCGCTGTACTGCATGGAAAAGCTGGTCGGCCTACCCCGTAACACGGGTCACGGCTCGATCAAGGACCTGCACGGCAACATGGCCAAGCGCCTGGCCACGCCACCCGACATGGGTCCCTTCGAGCAACTCGCCCCCTTCATGGTCCTCATCCAAGCCCACGGCTGGGAACCCATCCGCACGACGCTTCGCTCCTACGCCCAGACCCCGGCGACGGGCGATGTCCCCTTCAAGCAGAACAGTTTCGTCATCCGCTACGGTCAGGCCGCACAGGTCGACGTCTCGGATTTCTTCACCAAGCTAGGCTACCCCGTGACGGCCGAGACCAAGCAGGCCCTCAAGGGCTTCCCGGTCTTCACCTACGCTCCACCCGCTCCGGCGGGTAAGTGACTCTCGGACAACAGTTCGCAGGGTGAGCGCCTTCTGCCTCGCCCTGCCACTGCTTTTGGCTCTAATAGAAGCCACTGACGGCCCTGTGCCTCCTCCTTTCCATGTCCTTGATTTCCCGCCTCTCCGCCCGCCTCCAGAACCACCCCAAGCGCATCGTCTTCCCCGAAGGGGCCGACCCGCGGATCATCCAGGCCGCCCGCCAGTTCGTGACCAAGAAACTCGGCGTGCCGATCCTCATCGGTGACCGCCAACGCATCAAGATCACCGCCGCCCGCCTGAATATCAGCCTGGAGGGCATCCGCGTCATCGAACCCGAACGCAGCGACGAACTCGCCGGCTTCGCCGAAAAGCTCGAGTCGATCCAGCGCTACGGCAACACCAACCTGCAAGGCGACCCGCGCGAGCTGGCCAAGAACCCGAGCTACTTCGCCTGCCTGATGGTGGCGACGGCCGGGGCGGATGCGCTCATTTCGGGTGCCACCACGCACGCGGCCTCCGGCCTCCGCGCCATCCTCCAGACGATGCCCCGCCAAGCGGGCGTCGAAACGGTATCGTCGATGCAGATCCTCGAGTCGGAAGAAGCGCGCTTTGGTTGCGAAGGCGTACTCTTCCTCGCCGATTGCGGCGTCATCCCCGAACCGACGGCCGAACAGCTGGCCGACATCGCCGTGACCACCGCCGGCCTTGCCGGGCACCTCACCAACACGACGCCCAAGGTCGCCCTACTCGCCTTCTCGACGCACTCGGCCAACGCCCGCCTGGCCTCCATCAAGAAGGTCCAAGCGGCCACTGAGATGGCCAAACGCCGCGCCCGTGAGCTCGGCATCGTTGCGGATATCGACGGCGAAATGCAGGCCGACGCCGCCCTCAATCCTTTCGCCGCCGAATCAAAGGAAGTCACCGGCAGCGTCGCCGGCAAGGCCAGCGTGCTGATCTTCCCCGACCTCAACTCGGGCAACATCGCCTCCAAGATGGCGCAGCACATCGCCGACATCCCAGCCTACGGCCAGATCCTCACGGGTCTCGAACGCCCGGCCGCCGAGATTTCCCGCGGCGCCAGCGCGCACGACATCTTCGGCACCGCGGTCATCGTCGCCGCCCAAGCCGTCGACAAGTCCTACCTCTACCCGACCCTCAAGGACGGACCGACCGCCTAACCATGGCCGTCCGCAAGCGTTTCGCCGACAACATCCCGGGCTTGCTCATGAGCCCGATGAACCTCGACACGCGCCGGATCTTCGTCGCGGCGACGCGGATGAACGACGGGAAAACCACGACCTGCCTGGGCCTCACGGCAGCCCTGCAGTCGATGGGCCTGCATGTGGGCTACATCAAGCCGATCGCGCAGCGCATCGTGCAGTCGGGCGATGACCAGGTCGACGAGGACACCTTGCTCATCGAGGGGCTCTTCAACCTCGATATCCCGATCTCGGCGATGTCGCCCGTGGCCGTCGGCCCGGAGTTCACCAAGAACTACCTGGAGAACCCCGAGGTCATCGGGCCCCAACTCAAAGACCGGATCTGCCGGGCTTTTGACCGGGCCGCCTATGGCAAAGACATCGTGGTCGTCGAAGGCTCCGGCCACGCGGGGGTGGGCTCGGTCTTTGGCTCATCCAACGCCGACAACGCCCGCGTCTTGCGCTCCAAGGCCCTCATCGTCGCCGCCGGCGGCATCGGTAAGCCCATCGATGAAGTCGCCCTCAACAAGGCGCTCTTCGACAAGGCCGGCGTCGAAGTCGTCGGGGTCATCCTCAACAAGGTCCTACCCGACAAGGTCGAATTCATCCGTGATTTCGCCGGCCGCGGCCTCCGCAAACTCGGCGTCCCGCTGCTCGGCGTGGTGCCCCTCCAGGAAACGCTCGTCTACCCCAACCTTGACCAGGTGGCGGATGAAACCCGCGCCCGCTGGATTCACCAGCCTGCCGGTCTCCGCCGAGTCCGGCGCGTCGTCATCGGCGCCATGTCCGCCCGCCGCGCCGCCGAATACCTGAAGGTCAACGGCACCCTCGTCATCGTCCCCGGCGACCGCGAGGACTTGTTGGAGGCCTTCATCGACAACGACGGCGCCAAGTCCCTGGCCGGAGTCCTCCTCTCGAACGGCCTGCTGCCCAGCGAAGGCATCATCAAACGCCTCACCGAGGCGGGCATCCCCATCGCTGCCGTCGAGGCCGAGTCCTTCGCCGTGACGGCACGTATCAACAACATGACGGTGAAGACGATGCGGCAGGACGCCGACAAGATCCCCATCATCGAGAAGATGATCCGGGAGTCCGTCGATATCCATGGATTGCTGAAGGCGCTCTAAGCCAAGGCTTAGACCGGACGGAGGATCTCCCCGAGTCGGGTGAAGTGACCGTCATCGAAGCCCATGGCCCGCTTGAGGAACGCGTCGCGTTCGATCAGGTTGGCGATGCGGCTCGCCTCGGAGGCTTGGCCCAAGCTGATCAGCCCGCGCAACCAGACCCAGCGGGCCCCCACGGGCACGGGATAATCACTGCCATGCAGGAAGCGACCCAGGCGGCCTGATTGCTTCACCTGCTTCAAGACCCCGCTGCGAATAGGGCTATTGAGCGCACTCGTATCCGCATACAGGCCCGGAAACTCGTCCATCAACTTGATGAGTTCGCCGAAATAATTCTGGTCGAAGAAGTGGCTATTCCCAGCGGAGTGTGCAGCGATGACCTTGACGCCCAACTCTAGAGGTCGACGCAGAATACGGGGATCTTGGTAGGCTCGGTGCAACACCGGTACGGTCATCTCGCCGCCGGTGTGACAGAGGAACGGGAGACCAGCGGCGGCCATGCGGCGCCAGAACTCATCGTACTGCGGTAGCGAGCAATTCACATTCTGGCAGTTGGGTAGAAGCTTAAGCGCCCGAGCGCCCGCCGCCAAACAGCGCTCCAATTCCGCCAACGCGTCCTTGCGGCCGGGATGGATGGAGATCGCCGGCACGAACTCCGGGTTCTCGCGGCAGACCTTGAATAGATAGTCGTTCGGCACATGGAACGACCCGAAGTCCAACTTCTTCCCGTCTTCGTCGTACACTTCGTCCTGCGCCAGCAAGAGCGCCTTATCCACGTAGGAGCCACGTACCAGTTCACGCAGCGCCTCGACGTATTTAACGTCAAAGTCCTTGTGCGTAAGCGGTAGCGGCATCCCGACGGCCTTGCGCATGACCTCACTCAGCACCTTCAGCCAGAGCCCTTCGATGCGTAACCAGCAGCCACTCCCGTCTTGGCCATTGCCGACTAGGTGGACGTGGCAATCGTAACGTAACGTGGGGTGCATCGCAGGAGAAGGTAGCACCGTTCCATGCCAGAGCGACTGCAAAGAGCCCCACTGACCTCAAACATCGTCCGTGGAGCTCTTCTTCAAGACTTTACCGTACAACCAAGCCACGCCGAAGAAGGCGATGGCCACGGCGGCGCACGCGACGATGCGACCCAAGATATCATGGATATCAAACAGGATGACGTGCCCCGTGGCGATGACGAGGCCAGCGATACCCAGCATGCGGTAGGAGCGGGTCTTCAACGCGAAACCCAAGATAAAGGTCAAGGCCGCCGCCAAGGCCCAGAAGAGTGAGGTCCCGGCGCCCGGCAGCTCGGAGAAACGGGGGAAGACGATCAGGCCGAGGATAAACACGACGACGGTGCGGCACGGCATGCCGACCTGCTGCAGGGCCGAACTATGCCGAGCCAACGCGTACAGCGCCAAGGCCAGGCCCAGCAACCAGACCGGCGTGAGCGCCAATGTGCACTCGATCCAACTGCGCGGGTAGCCCAGGACGATGAAGGCCGGGATGAACGCCAATTGAACCAGCAACGGCGCCGCCGGCTGTGCCCCGAGGCGGCGATAGAGTTCGGATAAAGCCGCCAGCAAGGCGATACCGCCAAGCCACAGGGTCGCGGTGAAACCGTCGGCCGGCACCGGCGAAGACGGCAACCCCACCCACGCGGCCCAAGCCTTCATCAGCAGGAAGGCGCTGACGAAAGCGAAAGCCGCGGCCTCTTGACGGGCCCGCAGCAGCCAGACGCCCAGACCATCCAGGACCGCCAAGACCAAGGCCCAAATCATCGGCCAAAGGATGCCTTCGGGATTCCTCCCGAAATGGTAGGAAAGCACGACGACATGGCTCCAAGCAAAGGCCGGCAAGAGAGCCCAAAGCAGTTTCGGCTCACGGAAGAGCGCCGCGATGGGTAGCACCACCAACCACGCCCATGGCTGGTCGACCGCTGGGAACTGGGACTGCACATAGCAGACGAGCACGGCCAAGCCGATGAGGCTGAAGATGCGACGCAGGAGCCGTGCATTGGTGGATTCCTGACACCACCCGAACCGCCATGCCGCCAGGGCCGCCACCAAAGCCGGCGCCAAGAGACGCAACCAAGCGTTGAGCGGCGACTGGTTGAGATAAGCGACGACCGCCAGGCCCGCCAAGCCCTCCGCGACCCAGAGCAATAGGGCGTTGCGAGTCCGCGCGTAGATAAGCTGCGTCAAAGCCGCCGCCACGATCCAGACGGCCCACACGAGACGCTGCTCCACCTTCCACGCACCCGCGGCGGCGGCGAAGACTAAAGCTGAGCAAAGCAGGATTTCGGCGGCGACGCGGCGACGGTCCAGTTCCAGGAAACCGACGATGACCGCCACGCCCGCCACGACCAACGAAGCCAAGGAGCGAGCGTCATCGCCGCTGACCGCGACCCAAATCGCGACCACCGCCGGACCAAAGAAAGCCGCGCAGAGAAAGGCGTTCTTCGCAGACTCAGCGAAGCTCGAGGCGACGCGACCGAAGCGATCGGCTAGCCACAGGGACAGGAAGGTCAGGCCGGCGCCGAGCTGCAACGCCCAGGTGAGTTCCGCGGAACTCGGTCGGCCGTCATGCAGCAGCAACAAGCTCAGCAACGCCCCCAACAAGCCCAAGACGGCCGAAGAAGCCCAGCCGCCACGGGCCAGCAGCACCGCGCCGAGCGCCGCAATGGACCCCGCCTCCAACCCAATGGTCAAGGCATCGGAACCTGCCTGCACGGATAGGCCGGTCGCGACCGTCGCGAAGATGATGGAGATCTGCCCGATGAGTTTATCCTGACGTGCCAAGGCCACGATCCCGACAACCAAGGCCACGAAGAACTGCAGGACCGCCGCCTGCGCCGGCGTCTCGAGGACGCGCATCTTTTCCATGCCGTAAGAAGCCCAAGCGGCGAACTGGAAGACGGTGAGTCCGACCGCGAAGACCACGCGGCCCAAGTCGCGACGGGTCTGCTCCAGCCGGTAGCCACCCCAAAGGCCCAAGCCACCCAAGGCAAGGATTTCGCCCAAGCGCACCCACGCCGGCAACGTGGAACGGAGGTTTAGCCAGATACCCAAGAAGACCACCGCGGCGACCGCCAAGGCTCCACCCACGCGCACGGCCCACCAGGACCCCAGCGCAAACTCACCCTTCAAGTCCGTAGGCGGCAACAAGCCCATGTCACGCAGAGCATCGAGCGGATCGGACGCCGGAACCGGCGGCACTTGTACCTGCGGAGCCGACGGGACGGGCGCCGCCAGCGGCGCCGCCGTCGTTGCGGGAGGGGCTACCACCGCAGCCTGGGCAGGATTGGACGAGGAGGCCGCCACCGGCAAAGGCGGAGGCAAATCGTTGGCGGCCTTCTGGGGGGCGGCCGGCAATTGCGCGGAGAGTCGATTCAGCTTGTCCTCCAACGACGAGACCCTCGTCCACAGCACGATCACCAGGACGGGGAATCCCAAAAACAGGAGCGCCACTAAGGCGAAGAGGACTTCCATAGGCTTGAGCCTGTGGCACCCCGCCCCGCTTTCAACGCTTTCCTTGAGTAAAAACCCAAGAAGTGACCCGACTGCGACCTTGAGTCGGGTCTCCACCGGGATAGTCCTATCGCATGCCCCACCCAGCCGCCACCGCTTGGTCATGCCTGCTCCTGACCTGTGCCTGCTTCGCCGCCGAACCTATCCGCGAAGACAAGAAGTCACCGGTCCGGGACGCGGAATGGATGAACGCCCGCATGGGGCGCGATGCGATGCTGCACAGCAGCCAGCAACTCGATGTCGAAGGCAGACTGGTCGACCTCCCGGGCCGACTCCTCGCCGTGGAAATCGCCCTCGGCGGCAAGGTCGTGCTCGTGAAGACCACGACCGTGCTTGCCAGCCTGGAAGCCAACTCGCTTACGCTGATCCAAAAAACGGAATACCCCATCGCCAAAGGCGGTGGCTCGATGCACGGGTTAGCCGTGGCCAAGGATGGCAAGTCGGTGCTCGTCTCCGGCGGCAAGACGCACCTTTACCGCGCGCGGCTCGCCGAAGACGGCACCTTCAAGTTCGGCGACTCCATCGACGTCGCCGGTGGCGCCAAAAACGTCAACCCGCTCGGGCTGGCGCTGTCCGCCGACGGCCGGACCGCCTACGTCGCCCTGTCGGTCGACAATTCACTCGCCGTCGTCGACCTGGGCACCGGAAAAATCACCTCTAAACTAAGTCTGGGAATCGCCCCTTATGGCGTGGCCCTATCGCCCGATGGGAAGACGGCATACGTATCCAACTTCGGCGGGCGGCCACCCGGCGCCAACGACAACGCGGAAACCTCCGCCGGTAGCCTCGTGGCCGTCGACGGTCGCTCCATCCCGCTCGGTGGCACCTTGAGCATCGTAGACGTGAGCGGCCCGCCCCGCGAAGTCACGCAGCTCAACGTCGGCCTACACCCCAGCGAAGTGCTGCTCAATGCGGACGGCTCCAAACTCTACGTAGCCAACGTGGGCGGCGATAGCGTCAGCGTCGTCGACACGGTTACCCGCCGGGTGTCCGCGACCATCTCGACCAAGCCCGACCCCGCCCTCCCGTGGGGCACGCTGACCGATGGGCTAGCGCTCTCGGCCGACGGCCAAACCCTTTTCACCGCGAACGCCGGCGTGAACGCCATCGGCTGCACCGACCTGACGCAACCGAACTTCCCCACCCACTTCATCCCCTCGGGCTGGTACCCGGGCGCCGTTCGCGCCGCCGGGCAAGCCCTCTTCGTCGCCAACGTCCGCAATGGCCTGCAAAGGGTCGACCTCCCGACGACGCCGGCCGCCGTGGCCGCGCTCGACGCCCGCGCCCGCCAGGCCGCTCACTTGGCGCACGCCCTCCGCGCCGCCGCCCGCACCGCCAATCCGAACGTCGCCGCCGTCCCCGTCCCCGCGGAAGTCGGACAGCCTTCCGTCATCAAACACGTGGTCTACATCATCAAGGAGAACCGGACGTTCGATCAGGTGCTCGGCGACATGGGCAAAGGGAACTGTGAACCGAAGTTCTGCAATTTCCCGCGCAAGATCACCCCCAACCACCACGCGCTGGCGGAACGCTTCCCGCTCCTCGACAACTATTACTGCAACGGCGTGAACTCATCCGATGGCCACGCCTGGGGCGTCCAAGGGATGGTCACGCCCTACCGCGAGAAGGACCGCGTCGGCTACCGCTGCGCCTATGACTTCGGCACCGATGCGCTGTTCTACGCGGGCTGCGGCTTCATCTGGGATCACGCCCTGCTGCACGGGAATTCCTTCCGCAACTATGGTGAGCTCGACTACACGGTGAAGCTCAAGGGAAAGACCTACGACGACTTCTTCACCGACCGCGAAACCAAGGCCGGCAAAACGGCTTTCCTCGTTTCCTACAAGATCGCCGCGCTTCGTCAGTACAGCTGCATGGACTACCCTGGTTGGGAAATGTCCATCCCGGACCAAACGCGGGCGGACATCTTCCTGAAGGAGCTCGCCGACTTCGAAAAGAAGGGTTCATTCCCGGACCTGACGATCATCTACCTTCCGAATGACCACACGGCGGCCGAGTTGACCCCCAACGCCTACGTGGCCGACAACGACCTCGCGCTGGGCCGCATCATCGACGGGCTTTCGCATAGCCGCTTCTGGGGGCAGATGGCCATCTTCGTGAATGAAGATGACCCGCAGGCCGGCCAAGACCACGTCGACGGACACCGCTCCTTCTGCTTCGTCGCAAGCCCGTGGGCCAAACGCGGTGCGGTGGTCAGCAAGTTCTACAACCAGACGTCCGTGCTGCACACGATGTGCCGCATCCTCGGCCTACCACCGATGAACCAGATCGTGGCGGCCTCTCCGACCATGGAAGACTGCTTTGCGACGACGCCTGACCTCGAGCCCTTCATCTGCCTGAAGCCTGACCAGAAACTCAATGAGCCCCGCCCCAAGGTTAAGCCGAAATCGGCCTCCTGGATGCCGTGGCGCACCGACGAGGAGCGCCTAGCGGAACGTTTCGACCGCTTGGACTTCTCCGCCCCAGACTTGATTCACGAGGATACGCTCAACCGCGCCATCTGGGCGCAGACGCGTCCAGGCGAGCGCTATCCAAGCGAATGGGCCGGCGCCCATGGGCGCGGGCTTAAGGCCCTGGGGCTTGTGCTCGACCCAACGCTGGATGATGACGACGACTAAGCCGGCGAGGGCTTAGCCCACGCGGTCGAGGCCGCGCATCGCGCCCGTCGACGAGGCGAACTGGTCCTGATCGATGCCCAGGCGTTGCAGCATGGAGACGAAGAGGTTCGGGAGCGGCGTATTGCGCTCGGTGTCGAAGGCGAGGTGCTGGCCATGGCGGAAACCGCCACCCATGAAGAGCGTCGGGAGGTTCGTCGTGACGTGCGTGTTCGCGTTGCCGAGGTTCGAGCCGTACAGGATCATCGTCCGATCCAGCAAGGTATCGCCGTCTTCCTTCACGTGCTTGAGGTCGGACATGAGCTTGGCGAGGAGGCGCATGTGCCACTCGTCGATCGACTTGAGCTGCGCGAGCTTCTGCGCCGACCGGCCGTGGTGCGACAGATTATGATAGCCGTCGGTCGTCGTGTGCTCGTGGTCGAGGTCGATGGCGGGCGAATTGACGCTATCGAGCATGAGCGTGACGGCCCGCGACGAATCGGTCTCGAAGCAGAGGCGGGCCATGTCGTACATGAGGCGGACCTTGTCCATGTACTCCTTGGGGCTGGCGGGGTCGAGCGGCACGGGCTGGGACGTCACCGGACGGGGCTTACGCTCCCATTCCTTCGACATCTGCATGCGCTTCTCGAGCTCCCGGACGCTGGTGAAATACTGATCCAACCGATCGCGATCCTGCGCGCCGACGGTGCGCTTGAGGTCGCCGGCCTGTCCGCCGACGGCGTCCAGGATGCTGCGGCCCAAGTCCATGCGGCGTTCGGCGGCCGCGATTTCCGCGGCGGAACCACCCATGAACATGCGGCGGAAGACGACGGAAGGCTTCTCTTCCGTCGGGATCATGATGCCCCCGGCGGTCCACGAAAGGCTGCGCGATCCGCGCGAAACGTTCACCCCCAACGTCATCGACGGGAAGCGCGTGAGGTGGCCGATGCGTTCCGCGATGTGCTGGTCGAGGGAGATGGTGTTGCGGAAACCGCCGCTGCTCGGGTGCGGGGCCGCCGTGAGGAAGCAATTGTCCGCCGGGTGGCCGCCATCGACATCCGGGTGCGAGACGCCGCTGAAGACGGTGAAGTCGTTGCGGTGCTCCTGCAGGAGATCGAGGTACGGTGAAGACTTATAAGCGGCACCCGCACCCTTCGGGAAGAAGTTATCCGGGACGAGACCGAGGTTATTGCAGATCCCCAGCATGCGGCGCGGCTTACCGCCCGGGGTGGCCGAGGCTGGCGCCGGCGCCGCGAAGGCCGGCGTCATCGAATCGAGCAACGGCAAGGCCATGAGAATGCCGGTGCCTTGGATGAAGCGGCGGCGCGAAACCGAACGCTGGAAGGCGACGTGCGGAGCGTTGGCAGGGTTATAGCCCTTAGGGGAGCTCATGGTGGGGTGGCTTATTTATTGAGGAAGAGGTCGCTGGTGACAAGCCCGCGGACGAGCGTCCGGACGCCGTAGGTGCTGGCCTGGGCGTCATCGAGGAGTTTTTCCACCTTGGGGCGGTCGGCAAAGCCCACGGGAGCACCCGTGGCGAAGACGGTCAACTGGCCGACGAGGTTACGGGCCAGCTGACGCTCGTCCTGCACGAGCAAGGCCTTGAATTCGCGGATATCGGCGAAGTTGCGCTTCCCCAGCTGACCATGGGGCTCGACCGGCAAGGCGTTATGGAAGGCGAACTTCTGACCGTTCTTACCGAAACCAATCTCGCGTTCCTTGCCGTCGATCGCGCGGTAGGACTTACGGAAGCCACCGACGATATCGAAGCTCTCCAACGCAAAGCCCGGCGGGTCGATCTTGGTATGGCAAGCGGAGCATGACTCCAGCTTACGGTGGCTCTCCAACTGCTGGCGAATCGTGGTGGCCCCACGGATGTCCGGCTCGACGGCGGGCACGCTCGCAGGCGGGGGCGGGGGCTTGCGGCCCAAGATGCGCTCCATCATCCAGGCGCCGCGGACCACGGGCGACGTGGTCGTGCCGTTGGCCGTGACCTTGAGCACACTGGCCTGCGTGAGCAGGCCGCCGCGGACGCTGCCGGCGGGGAGCGTCACTTTGCGAAACTGGGCGCCGATGACCGGCGGGAGGTCGTAAAGCCTGGCCAGACGCTCATTGACGAAGACGAAGTCCGACGCAGCCACGTTACGGGCCGGCAGGTCGCGTTTGAGCAGCTCGGCGAAGAACAGCCGCGTCTCATCCCCGGCGGATTCGACGAGATGGTCATCGAGGTAATAATCCGGGTAGAGGTTCTCATCCGGATTGGTCACGCCGACCTTACGGAGTTCGAGCCAGTAATCGAGGAAGGCCGAGACGAAACGTTGCGAGCGAGGGTCGTCGAGCAAGCGGTCGGTCTGCTTACGTAGTGTTGCTGGCTCGTGCAGCTGACCGGACTTCGCCAAGGCGAGGAGCTCGGCGTCGGGCGCGGAATTCCAGAGGAAATACGCAAGGCGCTCCGCCAGGGCATAGTCATCCAGCCGACCAGGCTTGTCCTGCAGATAAAGGAAACTCGGTGAAGTCAGCACAGCCGTGTAGCCCGTGACCATGGCTTCTGCGAAGCTGCTGCCGGTCTTGAGCGCATTCTGGATGAGCGGCAGGAAGCGGACCTCTTCCTGCGGCGAAACCGGACGGCGATAGGCCTGCTGGACGAAACGGCGCAAGAGGCGCTCGGCGTCCTTGGCCGCGTCCCGCGGGGTTACGTCAACCTTCAGCGCAGAGCCCGCGGACTTCTGGGCGGGCAAATCATCGAAGAGCTGCTGATAGGAAGCCGTCGGCCAGCTCTCGACCAGCGGGCCCTCCACCTCGATCCAGCGCATGACCATCCCTGGCTGACCGTCTTTCTCAGCCAAGGGATTCTGCCAGCGGCTGGCCCCCGGACGCGACCGGAAGAAACGCACGGCGTCGACTTGGATCGACTCACCCGCCAACAGCTGCACATCCAAGTTCGCGACGGTGACGTCAGGATTGAGGTCGATGTTGCCGATCCGCCGCATCACGCGCGGCGGGGTCAAGGCGTACACAGTGACGGGCTCCGGACGACGTCCCTTCGAGACGACGTCGAGGTTCGGGATGAACCACTTCTTCGGCTCGCCAGGACCAACCCAAACCGAGTGCCCGCAGAGTTTGATCTGATAGCGACCGGACACCGGAGCCTTGAAGGCCGAGAACTTCGGCTCGATCGGCTCATAGGCGCTCGCGACCACGCCCACGCCTTCCAGTTCCCGTTGCGCCGCGTTGGCCTTCCCAGCGGAGATCGGGGCCTTGCCGGCACGGACTTCCGGCTGCGCCGCGAAACCCAGCGTCGGGAAGGTCGCGCGCTCGGGCGCTTGATTGAAGACCGAGAACTTCATCGGGCCCGTGTAACTACCTTGGTCGCGGGCATAGTAGCGCTTCGTGATGACGGGTAATTTTTCGGCCGAAGCCACCAAGACCTGCCGTAAGGCCTCATCGGCCGTGCTGATATAACGAGCGAGCTGAACATGCGAGACGTCCAGCGCTTCACCCGACTTGTTGAAGCGATGGGCCTCGGTGTCTTCGGGCAAGGACTCGCGCACATCGAGCCAAGGGGCGCGCAGCAAATCGCGCAGGGTATTCTCGTACTCGAAGCGGTTCAGGCGACGCTTCACCGTGCGACCCTCCCGTTGAATCCGGGACTCTTCGGCGACCCGCAACTTCAGTCTCAGCTCATTGAGGTAGCCGGCCGCGGCCGCCGTCTCAGGTCGTGGCTTCTTCGCGGGAGGCATCTCGCCCGACGCGATCTGGTCATAGACCTTGACCCATTGTGCATAGACCTGGGGGTTCGTGAGTTCGGGCTTCAGCGCCGTGAGGTCAAAGTCGCCCTTCTTGGTTTCCGCATCATGGCATTCGACGCAGTGCTTCTCCAGCAACGGGGGCACGGCAGCGGCGGCCGTGGAGACCAAGGTAAAGGCGAAGAGGGTACGGACAAACGACTTCATCACAGGGGTAACCTTAAGACAGGGGAAACCCCTCGGGGTTTCCAAGGGAATAGAGCGAGCCCTCAGGCCCTAACAGGCCCTTAAAACCATGGAAAAGGCCCTAAACCATTGGAGTGGACGCCAACCACACCCTCCCCTGCTTGGAGGCATGCTCGCCGTCCTCCGTTCAGCCGCCCTCGTCGGGGTGGAAGCCGTCCCCGTCGAAGTCGAGGTCAACACCGGCGAGCAAGGCGACCTCCGCATTGAAATTGTCGGGCTGCCCGACACCGCGGTGAAGGAATCCGAGGACCGCGTGCTGTCGGCCATGATGAATACCGGACTGCGCACCCATGAGACCAAGACGACGGTGAACCTAGCGCCCGGCGACCTCCGGAAAGAAGGGGCGATGTACGACCTACCCATCGCGGTCGGCATGGCCGCCGCCACCGGGCAGATCAGCAAGGAGCGGCTTGCGCACTACCTCATCGCGGGAGAGCTCGGCCTCAGCGGTGGCACGCGGGCGGTGAAAGGCGGCGTGGCCATCGCGATGCTGGCGAAGCGGCTGGGACTCAAAGGTGTCCTGCTTCCCCGCCCTTCCGCCGAAGAAGCCGCGTTGGTCGACGGTATCGAAGCCATCGCCGCAGATTCGCTTGATGGGGCGTTGCGCTTCCTCTCCGGCGATGTCCGCTACGTGCCGCTGCCACCCGCCGCCAACCCGTTCACCCTGACCGGGCCAAGCGATGGTCCCGATTTCTCGGAGGTCAAAGGCCAGCTCAAGGTCCGCCGGGCCGTCGAGGTCGCCGCCGCCGGCGGCCATAACCTGCTCATCTTGGGTCCGCCGGGTTCGGGAAAATCGCTCATCGCCAAACGCATACCGACGATTCTGCCGGCGCCCGACGCCGAAGAATTCCTGGAGATCCTCTCCGTGCACTCGGCCGCAGGCATGAGCTTAGGCGATGTGAAACGCCGTTGGGAACGGCCCTTCCGCTCGCCGCATCATACCATCAGCGACATCGGCCTCATCGGGGGTGGCGCGATGCCAGGCCCGGGCGAGGTCTCGCTGGCGCACCATGGCGTGCTCTTCCTCGACGAACTGCCGGAGTTCCGTCGCTCCGCGCTCGAGGTTCTCCGTCAGCCACTAGAGGACGCATGCGTCACCGTCTCGCGCGCCGCGGCCAAGGTAACCCTGCCCGCGCGCTTGATGCTGGTCGCCGCGATGAACCCCTGCCCCTGCGGTCACCTCGGCGATCGACTGAAGGAGTGCCGTTGTTCGACCGCCCACATCCGCCGCTACCGCTCGAAGATTTCCGGCCCGCTGTTGGACCGCATAGACATCCAGGTCGAAGCCCCCGCCCTCTCCATCGAGGAACTCCGCCACGCCCAACCCGGCGAACCCTCGGCCGTCATGCGCGCCCGCATCGAGGCCGCCCGGGCGATTCAACGGCAGCGCTTTGGCGGCCGGATGCGCGCCTGCAATGCGGTCCTCGCTGGCCATGAGCTGCGGACACACTGCGCCTTGGAACGCGCGCAGGGCGACCTCCTCCAACAGGCCATGGAAAAACTGGCCCTCTCCGCCCGGGCCTTCGACCGAATCCTGCGGGTCGCCCGCACCATCGCGGACCTCGCCGGGGCGGAGCGCATCGCGACCGAACACCTCTTAGAAGCCATCCATTACCGCTCCTTGGACCGCGGGTGAAAACGCTCGCAGACGCTGAGGATTTCCATTCATTACACCCATCCCTATGAAGTCGCCCCTCCTCCGCACCCTGTTCGCTTCGGTGCTGACGGCCCTCGCGGCCGTCGCCTCCGCCGCGGACCCCATCAAGGTCCTCATCATCGACGGCCGCAACAACCACGACTGGGTCCGCACGACCGAGTCCTGCAAGGCGACCCTCGAGGCCACCGGCCGCTTCAAGGTCGACGTCTCCACCGCCCCGGCGGCCTTCGCCAAGCCTCAGCCCGCCAAGCCCAAGGCCGGCGATGCCGAAGGCAAAAAGGCCTACGACGAAGCCCTCAAGGCCTGGAAGAAGGAAGAGTCGGAATACAACAAGGCCCACGCCGGCGACTGGGACAAGTGGGCCCCAAAATTCTCTGACTACGCCGTCGTGGTGAACAACTACAACGGCCCGGAATGGGGCGCCGACATGAAGGACGCCTTCACCGAGTTCGTCCTCAAGGGCGGCGGCCTCGTCAACGTCCACGCGGCGAACAACGCCTTCACCGGCTGGGATAACTTCAACGAGATGATCTGCTGCGGCTGGCGCGGCGCGACGTTCGGACAACGCGTGGCCGTCGATGACGCCACCGGCAAAGCCATCGCGGTCGCCGAGGCGGATGAAAAGATCAAGACCAAGGGCTTTGGTTCCGGTCACGGCGCCAAGCACGTGTTCACCCTCAAGGCCCGCGACGCCGCCCACCCCATCCTGCAGGGTATCCCTTCCGAATGGCTGCACGCTTCCGACGAACTCTACCACCGCATGCGCGGCTCGCCCGACCACATGGAGGTGCTCGAGAGCTCCTTCTCGTCCGAAAAGTTCGGTGGCACCGAGATGCACGAGCCGATGGTCTGGTGGGCCAAGTTCAACGAAGGCCGCGTGGTGACCACCTCCATGGGCCACCTCTGGGTCGGCGACAAGACCTTCGACGCCCTCCACTGCGTGGGCTTCCAGACCATCCTCGCCCGCTCCACCGAATGGGCGGCCACGGGCAAGGTGACCATCGCCATCCCCGAAGGCTTCCCGACCAAGGACCAGACGAGCGTCATCGAGCCGTCCAAGGTCGTCTGGAAGAAGTAATAAAGGTTTCCGCTTGATTGCGGGGCTTGAAGCCCGGACGGGGCATGGCAGATTTCCTGCCATGCCTCGCTTCGTTATAGCCCTCCTCGCGCTGTGCCTTGGTAGCTCGGTCCAGGCCGAGACCTATGAGCTGCGCAACGGCGACCTCATCCGCCGCTTCGAGCTCAAGGATGGCCGCTTCCGCACGCTCGGCTGGACCGACAAGGCGACCGACCGCACGCTCGACGTGGACAGCGACGAGTTCGCCATCCGCCTCTCCGACGGCACCGTGCTCACGGCCGACGACTATGAGGCTAAGGCGGAACTCTTATCATCCAAAGACGAAGCCGATCGTACAGCGAAAGACCGAGCCGTACTGGTTGTCAGTTATGCACTCAGGAAGGATCGGGCGAGGAGTCCGCTCGCCCCCACCAAGGTCTCGCAATTCTTCCATCCCTTTTTCAACAGCAAGCCCGCGGCGTCTTCATCGCCCAAGGCACCGTCGGCGCTCTACAGCTACCTCCAGTTGGACTGGCAAGGTAAACCGTTCGACCCAAAGGCCTGCGTCGAAACGGAACGCTTTCGCACCAAGGCCAAGGCCACCCGAGGCGGCCGAGGCGAACCGATCGTCCTCGACGACGCCTGGGTCGTGTTGCCGACGGAACCGACAACCCTGACCCGCCACACCGATGGCAATCAGCCCGCGGCCTACTCGCATCGTTTCGAGAAGGTCGGCAACCATAGCTTCGTGGACTTCGAAAACGCCGACCTTGAGACTCGACCGCAGCCTGGACTGGTCCGTTGCCTGACGTTCCCCTCATCTGCGCACCTACATGACAAAATCGGCAGGAGCCATGTCGCCGTCTTCGCCGTGCCCACGGGCCTGACGCCCGAGCAGGCGGTCATCGATTTCACACGCCCGAACGAGAAAACCCGCAGCTACACGCACTACAACAACTGGTTCGACCCGGCGGGCAAGAACCTGAAGGGCGACAACCTCCCGGCGATCCACCGGCAGTTCCTCGCGGCGTTGAAGGACTCGGGCATCAAGGTCGATGGCATGGTGCCGGACAACGGCTGGCAGGACCGGAAGTCCGTCTGGCAACCCGCTCCCGGCGCCTTTCCCGAGGGCATGAAGGACCTGAACAAACTCAGCGAGACCCTGCGTGCCCAAGGTTCGTCACTGGGGCTCTGGATGGCCGCTGACGGCACGACGAACGACATCAGCTGGGGCGTGAAGGAAGGCTACGTGAAGGCCCAACCGAACGCCTACTTTAAACAGTACTTCGCTCACTATTCGCTAGCAGACAGCAAGTACCTCGAAGCACTGGGCGATCAAATCGATGCGCTGACAAAATCCACCAAGGTTTCGTACATCAAGTTCGACTTCAACCACCTCTCGAACGTTGTACCAACGGATCGCCACGGTCATGAGGCCGAATTCGTGGGTTTCAGTCAGGCCACCAGAATGGCGCGCTCAAAAGGCGTCTTCATCAACGCGACGAACTGGACGTGGCATTCGCCGGCGTGGCTGAACTACGCGGACTCGGTCTGGCTCCTGGCGGGCGACGATGGGTTCAACGGCAACTGGCCCGAGCTCTCCGGCCGCGCGCAGGCGACGACCGACCGCGATGTGTACTTCTGGCGGATGTGGGGCGACCCCGCCGACCGTCCGTGGTTCCCGATTTCCAACATCATGACGCACGGGATCATCCGCAACGCCCGCGGCCAGATGTCCTTCCCGACCGACCTACCCCGCGATTGGTCCGACCACGTGCTCATGCACTATGGCCGCGGCACGCTGCTCCGCGAATGGTACCTATCGCCGGGCTCCATGACGCCCGACGAATGGAAGGCGCTCATCGCGGTCCACCAATGGACCGAGGCCCGTAAGGCCGACCTGATCAATACGTGCTACGTCGGCGGCCGCCCCGACGAGGGCCATGCCTATGGCTACATGGGCTGGTCGCGCGATGGCCAGACGGGGACGCTGGTCGCGCGTAATCCGGCCGCTGGCCGGGCGACGCTTTCGGTCCGCCTGGACGCCACGACGCTGTTCTCCGGCAAGCCCGGTCAAGCTTGGCATGCCCGCATGGTCTACCCTTACCGCATGGAACTGGCCACGACCTACCGTGGCGGCGAGACGGCGGAGATTTCCATCCCGGGTTACGAGACGGTGGCCCTCGAATTCAGCCCCGGCGAAGGCCGTGGCCCAGTGTTTAGGCTGGCCGCCGACAGCTCGCACAAAGTCATCGGTGCAGGGGCCCAACAGAAGGTCGCGGTGAAGATCGCCGACTTCATCAGCGACCGCCGTGAGCTGCTGCTCATCGGCCGCCCCGCCCTCCCCAACCTGCTCATCAACGGCCAGCTGGTGAAGCCCTCCCGCCAGCGCACCGGCGCCATCAACCAATACCCCGGCTACGCCCGCCACGGCATGCTCAGCGCCGAAGCCAAGCCTTGGCAGATGGCCGGCTACGACCTCAAGGCCTTCGGGGCCTCTTTCGAAGTACAGCTCGCTCCGGGCGAAACCGATACCTCGGCGGAGCTCTGGCTGCTCACGGAAAGGGCGTTCGGCGACGACGAACACCCCAAGGTCACGCCACTGAGTTTCCCCGGCGCGATGCGCCACACGACACAGCTGCTGCAACCGCAGGCCTTTAAGGCCGCCGTGCTGCCACCGTCCGACCTGCCGCCCGAAATCATCCGGGGCGCGAAGTCGGCCAAGCTCACGCTCGAGGTCTTCGGCAACAACGGCAAAGCCTACGGCGACAAGACCCTCACGCTGAACGGCGTGACGCTCGGCACCCTGCCCGTCGGCGGCGACCAGTGGTCGAAGGCCGAATTCAAGCTCTCGCCCGAAGCCTTGGCCAAACTCACCAAGGCCAACGCCGCGACGATCACTTGCCCGAAGTCGGACGATAAGTTCAAGGTCCGCGGCCTCCGCCTCGTGCTGACCATGGCCGATGGCAGCGAAGCCCGTAGCGCGCCGAGCGGCGCCCTGACGAGCCACGCCGACTGGACCTACTTCGAAGGCCGGGCCTTCGCGCAGCCGACGGACAGCGGTTTGCTGCCTTTGGGCCTCTAAGCCGACAACTTCTCGAAGAAGAGACGGAGGATATCGGCCAACTGCGCCGGCGGGAGCGTGATCGGCAAGGTCACCGCTTTTTCGGACGGCGGTGCCGGACGCTCCAAGATGGCCAACTGACTGGCCAAGAGCGACGGGGGCATGAAATGATCCGTCCGGGCGGCGAGGCGTTGGGCCAGCAGTGCTTCGGGGCCATCCAGCAGGACGAAGAAGAGGGCCGGATCACCTTGGCGGAGGGCATCGCGATACGCCCGCTTCAACGCGGAACAGGTGATGACCATCGTCTCGCCGCGGGCCTTCCCTTCGGCGATGCGCCGAGCCATGGCGGACAACCAGCCCGCCCGGTCTTCATCGGTGAGCGGCTGGCCCGACTTCATCTTGGCGACGTTGGCAGGCGGATGGAAATCGTCGGCCTCGACGAAAGCGAAGCCGCGGCCCTTGGCGTAATGCATGGCCACCGTGCTCTTGCCGGAGCCGGCGACGCCCATGAAGACGACGTTCGGGTGCGCCACGGGGGACTCAGAGGTTGATCGTACGGCCTTCGCGGAACGACTGGTCGGCCGCCGCCACGATGCGCATCGAATTCACGGCGTCGTCGAGGTGCGCGGTGAGGTCGAGGTTCTCGCGGATGGCTTTCTCGAAATACACCTGCTCGCGCTCGCACAAGCCATCATGGCCGGGGTCGGCCTCGGTCGGGACGAGCTGGTCGGGCTTGGCGAACTTGCCGTCGGCCCCGAGGGCCGAGTGGTGCACCTTGAGCGCCTGGGCGCCGGTATGGCCATCGACGTCGGCGGAATTGCCCTCCTGCGCCCCCTTGCCGGCGACGATCGTGACGGAGCCTTTCGGACCTACGACGTCCTTCACGAAGAAGGCTTCCTCGGACATCATCGGACCCCAACCGGCTTCATACCAGCCGACGGAACCATCGGCGAAGGTGACCTGTAGCTGGCCGTAGTTGACCATGCCCGCCGGAAGTTCGTCGGAGAGGCGCGCGCCGATGCCGGAGACGCGGACCGGTCGGCTGCCGGTCATGAGGCACATGATGTCCACGTAGTGCACGCCGCAATCGACGATCGGGCTGCACGTCTGCATGAGCGCGCGGTGGGTCTTCCAATTGTCGCCGGAGCTCTGCTGGTTGAGGTTCATGCGCATGACCAGCGGCTTGCCGAGCTTCTGGGCCTCGACGATGAACTGCGTCCAAGCCGGGTGGTGGCGGAGGATGTAACCGATCACGACCTTGCGGCCCGTGGACTTCGCCTTGGCGGCGATCTGCTCGGCCTCGGCGACGGATGCCGCGAGCGGCTTTTCGACGAACGCGTGGCAACCGGCTTCCAGCGCGGCGATCGTGTACTCGGCGTGCGTGTCGGGATAGCTCGAAATCGAGACCGCATCGGGCTTCGTCGCCTGCAACGCCTCATGGAAATCCGCGAATTCCGGATAACCGCCGCCGAGCTCTTGATTGAGCTTGGCGCGCGAAGCGGCCGAACGCGTCACCAAACCCACGATTTGGAAGCCGGGTAACTTATGGTAGGCCAAGGCATGCGAACGGCCCATGTGGCCGGCACCGACGCAGAGGATACGGATAGGAGAAGCCATGGAAGCGCAGGGACTTAGCCGTTGGACTTGTCGGACAGGCGCGTGTCGTCGTGGAAGACCAAGGCGAAGACCACCAGCAGGACCAACGCGAAGGCGGAAGGATAGAGCCAGAACTCCTTCGCGAAGACCGTCTTGCCGTCCACCACGGTGATGAAGCGCTCGTGCAGCAAGGGCGCGATGCGGTTACCGATGAACAGACCCAAGCCCAACGTCGCCCAAGTCACGACCGACTGGGCCGTGTTGCGCAGGCCTTCGGGGGCCTTGCGGTCCGCGTACAGCGTGCCGGTGACGAAGAAGAAGTCGTAGCAGGCGCCGTGGATGGCGATGGCCGTGAACAGGGCCAGGCCCGAGCTGGGGAACTCCGCGAACAACCAGTAGCGCAGGGCCCAACAGGCCATGCCGAAGAGCAGGATGGTCTTGGCGGAGAAGCGCGCGGCGAGCAAGGGCAGCAAGGCCAGGAAGACGACTTCGGACACCTGTCCCGCGGTCATGAACGTCTCGGTCTGGCCGATACCCGAGCTCTTCAGGAACGTGTTGGCGTAGGAATAGTAGAGCGCCAGCGGAATGCAGAACAGGACGGAGAAGACCAGGAACAAGAGGAACTTGCCGTCACCCAGCAACTTCCACAGACCGCCGGAGACGGCGGGGCCGGCCTCCTTCTTCACCGGGTCGGCGAGGAGCAGGCAACAGCCCGCGACGAGGACCAAGGCGGCACCGCCGAGATAGAAGATAACCGGCTGCGTGGCCACGGCGGGATCGTAATACTTGGCGAGCACCGTGCCGACGAGGACCCCGGAGACGATCCAACCAATCGTCCCCCAGAGGCGGATGGCGCCGAACTGGCGACCGGGGTCATCCAAGGAAGCCAGGACGACGGAGTTCAGCAACGGCAGCGCCGCGAAGAAACAGAGCGAGTGCGCGAACAAGACCCCTTGGAAGGCGGACGGCCCACCGGCGTGCGGAGCGTAAACCAGCAAGAGGCCACCCAAGGCGCTCAAGACCGCGAGCAGCAAGCGGGGCGAGAAGCTTCGATCGGCCAACCAACCGGCCAACAAGGCCGAGATCATCGCGGCCAAGGGCCCCATGCTGTAGGCCGCCCCGATGATCGTTTCATCCTTGGGGTAGATCGTGGCGAGGTAACTGCCCATCGGCACGAAGAAGACGCCCCAACCGAAGAACGTCAGGAACATCACGAGACCTGCGATGAAGCGGGCTGGACGAGCCGAGGAGACCGACAGGCTGGAGGAAGCTTGCATGAGGGAGGAGGGGGTTGCGAACAGCATCACCACTCCCCTCCTCGCTTCAAGCCGAGAGATGCCCGGCACACGCCCACTATCGAGCGATTATACCTTACTGCGGCAGCGGCTGGGCGAGGCCCTTGGCCTTTTGCTCATCGAGCTTGGCGCGCAAGCGGGCCACGACCTCAGGGTTTTCGGCCGCCACGTTCTTCCGTTCGGCGGGGTCGTTCAAGAGGTCGAAAAGACGCGGGCCGGTTTGTTCGCGCCGGTCCCGTTCCAGGTCATCTTCCGTCCCCAAGAGCGCCACCAGCGGCCCCGTCGCTTTGGCGCCACCGTTCTTCGCCTTCGCGGCGCCACCGACCCCGGGGATGAACTTCCAGCGCGCATCACGGATGGACAGCGTATTGGCCTGCGTGCTGGAGATGACCGTCTCGCGGCCGGCCCCGCCCGTCAGCGCGGCGGACGTATCGACGCCGTCCAACTGGAGGAAAGGCGTGGGATCGCCGCCGGCGAGTTTGGTGAAGACCGCCGGGAGATCGACCTGCGACAGCAAGACGTCGGAGACCCGGCCCGCGGGCGTGCGACCCGGCCAGCGGGCGATGAAACCGACGCGCGTGCCGCCCTCCAGGATGCTGTACTTGCCCCCGCGGAAAGGACCCGCCGGCTGGTGCCCGGCAGCCTTATTGCGCTCCACGGCCTGATCCTTGTAGCCGTCGTCGAGGACGGGTCCGTTATCGGAAGTGTAGATGACCAACGTCTCCTCGGCCACGCCCTGCCGCTCGAGCTCGGCGAGGATGCGCCCGACCTGGTCGTCGAAGGCCACGACCGCATCACCGCGGGGACCCAAGGGCGTGCGGCCCGCGTAGCGCGGGTGGTGGACGCGGGGCACGTGGTTCTCGTGCGAAGCGTAATAGAGGAAGAATGGCTTGGCCTTGTTGGCCGCGATGAACGCGCAGGCCTTGTCGGCGAACACGTCGCCCATGGTCTCGTCATTCCACAGGGCCGCCTTGCCGCCCTTCATCCAACCGATGCGGCCCACGCCGTTCACCAAGGCCATGTTGTGGCCGTGCGACCAATCCATCTTCAACTTGGCGCGCTCGGCGGCCGCCGTCAGGTCGGGATCCCCCGGGAAGGGCTTCTTGTAGCTGACTTCAATCGGGTCCTTGGGATCGAGCCCAACCACGAGACCATCCTCCACGAAGACCGTCGGCACGCGGTCGCCGGTGGCGGCCATGATGTAGGAATAGGTGAAACCGATTTGGTTCGGGCACGGGCTGATCGGCTTATTCCAGTCGACCGACTCCCCACCCAGTCCGAGATGCCACTTGCCGACGACGCCCGTGGCGTAGCCGAGCTTGGCGAGGCTCGCCGGCATGGTCGGACGACCTGGCTTGATGATCATGTTGGCGTCGCCGGGCAGGACGCCCGTCCCCTGTCGGCGCCAGGCGTACTCGCCGGTCAGGAGGGAGTAGCGCGAAGGCGTGCACGTCGCCGACGTGCAATAGCCCGCCGTGAACCGGGTCCCTTGCGCGGCGAGCTTGTCGAGGTTCGGAGTCGGGATGGACTTGGCGCCATAGCAGCCCAAGTCGCCCCACCCGATGTCGTCGGAATACAGCAGGACGATGTTGGGCGGACGCTTGGCAGGCTCGGCGGCGCAGGCCAAGGCAACGGAGAACAATGCCAGCAAGGGGGTCAGGCGCATGGCAGAGGTCTAAGCAGGCCCGTGGGGATTTCCAAGCCCGCAGTCGATAGGGCTGACTTGCAAAAGCCCGTAAACCTCCCAATCCAGAACCCATGCGCTTTTTCAAGTACCACGCCCTCGGCAACGACTACCTCGTCCTCGAGCCCCAGGACTGCTCTCCCCTCTTCTCGCCGGACGCCATCCGCAAGGTCTGCCATCGCCACTACGGACTCGGCTCCGACGGCATCCTCTACGGTCCGATCGAACGTGCCGACGGCGCCATCGGCCTGCGCATCCTGAACCCCGACGGCTCCGAAGCGGAGAAGTCCGGCAACGGCATCCGCATCTTCTGCCGCCACCTCCTCGAGACCAAGCGCGTCCAGGAAGGCCAGGAGTTCAAGGTCCACACCCCGGGCGGACTCGTCGGTTGCTCCGTCTTCGAAGGCGGCAACCGCATCCGCGTCGAGATGGGCAAGGTCTCCTTCCGCGCTCCCGTGATCCCGCATGTCGGCGCCGATCGCGAAGTCCTTGGCGAAAGCATCACCGTCAACGGCAAGACCTTCAAGTATTGGGCCGCCACCGTCGGCAACCCGCACTGCGTCATCCCGGTCGATGACCTCACGCCGGACCTCGCCAAGACCTACGGCCCCGCCCTCGAGACGCATCCGAATTTCCCGAACCGCACGAACGTCCAGTTCATGAAGATCGTCGACCGCCAGAACGTCCAAATCGAGATTTGGGAACGCGGCGCCGGCTACACCCTCGCCTCGGGGTCGTCTTCTTCGGCTTCGGCCGCGGTCGCCCGCAAAATGGGCCTCGTGGACGCCGATTTGACGGTCCATATGCCTGGCGGTAAGATTATTATTGGCATCGGGTCGGACTTCTCCATCGTGATGACAGGTCCGACCACCCCGGTAGGCGTCTTCGAGATGCACCCTGGGGTTCCGGTCCAAGACGTCGCCCTCTAAGGCGGTTAGTCTTTACCAGCATTCATTTTCGGTGTGCCCACTTCCGGGCCACACCGCCTTCCCGCACGAACCACCCATGGCGCCGCGTCAGCCGTTGCCCGCACTTACCGAGGACGATCTCATCGATCTGGCCGGCGGTGCGACCGTGCTCCTCGCCAAGGAGCTGGTCCTCAAAGGCAAGGTCAAGAAAGCCATCTGGGCCTTTCCGAACGTCGAAGCCTTGGTCGACGACGGCACGGAATCCCGGGAAGCGCGCTGGAACCTGCGCTCCATCACGTTCCAGCGCAACGAGTGCGCCTGCGAGGTTTCGGTCCGGCAAAGAAAGCTGTGCGTGCACTCGGCGGCGGCTTACCTGGCCCTGGCGGCCAAGGAGGGCACGATCAAGTTGACGGAGGACGCCCCACCCAAACCGTCCGCCCCTCCGACCGCCGCCAGCAAGCCCGACGTCAAAGAAAAGTCCAAGACCGCCAAGACCGAGCCAACCGCCGCCGCCCAGGGGCCGAAGCTCAAATCCCTCAACCTCTCCCCCAAACGCGGCACGCCGATCGAGGTGCGCTTCATCATCCCGCCGAACATCGCCACGGCGGCGCAACGCGATGAAATCATCTGCCGACTGGAACTCCGCATCGATGGGATCCAGACGGCCCCGGAAAACATCGACCGCACCAAGGCTTGGACCATCGAGCCCGACACGGTCTTCTTCCTGGCGATCCTCGAGAACCTCTGCAGCGGCAAGCTGCAGGGCCTGCTGCCGCTCTCCCGGCGCCACCTCCGTCAGCTCCTCGGGGTCGGTAAAGGCTTGGCCATCTTCCGCATGGCCAATGCGCCCGAAGTCCCCCTGCCCTGGACCGGCGATAGCCTCGCCGGCGTGCATGCTCACCTGCAGGAGCCCGAAACCACCCCTCAGACGACGCACAGCGGCGAACCGCTCGACGAAGAGAAGGAAGAAATCCGCTCGCAGGACCGCGGCGAAGAAGATGCGCCATGGGTCGACGGCTCGATGAAGTGGCTGCGGATCCGCCTCCCGCAAAAGTCGAGCGGCCCCGTCTCCGAGCTGCGCGAAGTCCTGCAGCGCAATGGCTTCGTCCTCGAGACGGCCACGCGCGAATGGTACCTCAACGGCACGATCCAGGTCCTGAACTTCCTGGCCCGCCAGCACAAGGTCCTCTGCATCGACAACGACTCGTACTTCACGCACAACCTGAAGCACTCCCTGCGCAACGTCGACTTCGCGAAGGCCAAGTGCGACGCGGCCGAAGAGACGGGCGGCTTCCGTTTCGCCATCGGCATCGACCCCGAAGGCAAGAGCTCCAAGGTCGTCCAGGAGGCGCTCAAGAGCGGCCGCATGTTCTTCTACACGGACCGCGGCCCGCGCCTCATCACGCCGGAGTTGATGGAATCCATCCGCAACGCCCAGCGCCGCATCACCGGTGAAGCGAAGCGGGACGTCGACCTCGACCTCAACCTGAAGATCGGTTTCGCCGACCTCGCCAGCGCCGACGCCATCGCCGAAGAACTCCAGGCCGCCTTCGCTCCGCCCGAGGCTTGGGCCAAGCGCTCGGACGCCATCCGCAATCTCTCCAAGCTGCAGCCCGCCCCCATCCGCCCCGAGCTCGCGCAGATGCTCCGCCTGTACCAACAGGTCGGCGTGGCTTGGCTCTGGCACCTGCACAACAACCACCTCGGCGGCCTGCTGGCCGACGAAATGGGCCTCGGCAAGACCGTCCAGGCCTTGGCCTTCATGGAAGTCGTCCGCCGGGAACGCCCCGACGACGGCCCCTGCCTCGTGGTCTGCCCCGCTTCGCTGGTCGAGAACTGGCGCCGCGAAGCCCGCCGCTTCACGCCATCCCTCAAGGTCCTCGCCCACCACGGCCAATCCCGTGAATCTTCGCCGGAATACCTGAAGCGCTTCGACCTCGTCATCACTTCGTACGGCACCCTCGCCCGCGACGTCGGTTCCTTCGCCCTGGTCAACTGGGGCACGGCCACCTGCGACGAAGGCCAGAACATCAAGAACCCGCGTGCCCAGGCCACCAAGGCCGTGAAGCAGATCATCGCCAAGGGCCGCTACATCCTCACCGGCACGCCGGTCGAGAACTCCCTCGAAGACCTGCGCTCGCTCTTCGGGTACCTCATGCCGGGCTACCTGCCCAAGCCGGAGGAACGCCTGGCGTCCGAAGACCGCAAGTGGCACGACGACCGCCTGCTCCAGATGGCGGCGCCGTATATCCTGCGCCGCGCCAAGCTCGCGGTCGCCCCGGAACTGCCGCCGAAGATCGAGCAGATCATCTACTGCGACTTCGAGGAGAACCAGAAGAAGTTCTACGACGAGATGCAGGAGACGACCCGACAGGAGATCTTCGACATGGAAATGAGCGGGGCCAAGGACAACGCCATCCGCATGGCGGCCTTCAACCAGCTCCTCCGCCTCCGCCAGATCTGCGCCGACCCCCGCATCCTCGACCCGAAGATGGACGAGGCCGATTCCGCCAAACTCCAGGCCTTCCTCGAACTCCTCGAGGAATCCATCGACGCCAACCACCGCATGCTGGTCTTCTCGACCTTCGTCTCGGCGCTGACGATCATCCGCAAGGCCTTGGAAGCCCGCGGCATCCCCTATTGCTACCTCGACGGCTCGACCAACGACCGCCAAGGGGTCTGCGACACCTTCAACTCGACCCCGACCATCCCGGTGATGCTCATGTCCCTCAAGGCGGGCGGGACCGGCCTCAACCTCACCGGCGCCGACACCGTCGTCCACTACGACCCGTGGTGGAACCCGGCGGCCGAAGCCCAGGCCACCGACCGCGCCCACCGCATCGGGCAGACCCGGACGGTCACGAGCATCAAGCTGATCGCGGCCGGAACCATCGAAGAACGGGTCATGGACCTCCAAAAGTCCAAGTCTGAGATGTTGCGTAAGCTCCTCAGCGAATCAGACTC
>Ga0222712_10000959_pt1 | contig 36791 bp, 34 predicted proteins | sample C33_657DmetaG_FD_165043 | JGI IMG/M metagenome (GOLD analysis project Ga0222712, IMG submission 165043) | Estuarine water microbial communities from San Francisco Bay, California, United States - C33_657D | ecosystem: Environmental > Aquatic > Marine > Unclassified | place: USA: California... | reverse complement strand
TCATAGCAGCAGGCGCAGCGGTGGCATTTTGGTTCTTTTTTGCTACAGAAAAAGAACTAAGCCCCCGCGGCTATGAGCGGAATGAAATGATGAATGCTTGGTAATTCTCAACACTAAAATTAAAAACCACCCCCTTTTATTCCCCCGCCAGCGGTGGACACTGGATGCCTAAAGAAAATTTGATTTAAATATTAAACTGAATTCGACATATCTTTTTCCGTTATGCTGTCTCCCCGAGGCTATGAGCGGAATGAAATGATGAATGCTTGGTAACACCAAGCACAAGAAAATGTTCTTATTAAATCTCAGAAACCCTTATAAACGAAAAAACCCCCCGAATATCATCCGGGAGGTTAAATCTTATTAATTAATTACACTCTTTTTGTTTTGATACGAGCTGCTTTACCAGTTAACTCGCGCAGATAGAATAGTTTCGCTCTGCGAACTTTTCCATGACTATTTACTTCGATCTTATCGATGTTCGGAGAATTTACTGGGAAGATACGCTCTACTCCAACTCCATTTGACATTTTACGTACTGTAAACGTTTCATTAACACCTACACTATTGCGCTGGATAACAACACCCTGATAAATCTGGATACGTTCTTTATTTCCTTCGCGAATTTTATAGTGAACACTAACCGTATCACCGGCTTTGAATGCAGGAACTTGCTTTATAACTACAGCCTGCTCTTCAACAAATTTTACTAAATCCATGATTTTAAGCTCTTAATCCGATTTTTAGCCCGTAAAAATCGGATTGCAATATTAGGAAAAATATTTTACTTATAAAAGGATTTTAGATAATTTCCCTATTAAAATTTCTTAAAGGTACAGGCAAACAGGTATATACCTGCTAATCCAGAAGATCTGGTCGTCGCTGCTTTGTGCGCTCCAGAGCCTGCTCGTGCCTCCAATCGTTAATCGCTGCCTCGTGTCCGCTTAACAGGATATCGGGCACCCTGTGGCCCCGCCAGTCGGCCGGACGTGTGTACACTGGTGCGTCAAGAAGTTCTCCTTGAAAAGAATCTGATAATGCTGAGGTTTCATCATTCAACACTCCCGGTAATAATCTGACAATACTATCAACCAGAACCGCAGCAGGTAATTCACCTCCCGAAAGAACGTAATCACCTATGGAGATCTCTCTGGTTACAAAAATATCGCGAATTCGCTGATCAATTCCTTTATAATGCCCGGCAAGAATCATGATGTTTTCTTTTCCTGATAGCTCATTGGCCATACTCTGATTAAGCGTTTTTCCATCAGGTGTCATAAAGATCACCTCATCGTATTTTCGATCCCCCAGTAATTTTTCGATACAATTTGCAAAAGGCTCAATACCCATCACCATACCGCTGCCTCCACCGTATTGATAATCATCCACAGATTTCTGTTTATTTGTTGAGTAATCTCTCAGATTATGAACCACTATCTCTGAAAGCCCTTTTTTCTGTGCACGCTGCAAGATAGAATGTGCAAAAGGACTCTCCAGCAAGTCAGGCAATACGGTTATGATATCAAAACGCATAATGCAAAGATAGGAAGGAGTATTGAGATGTGAGATATGAGATGTGAGATATAAGATATGAGATGGGAGATATAAGATATAAGATGGGAGATTTTGGGATTAAAGCATAGACCCTGTCAATAAGCCCACACTGACCATTTGTGAAATGAAACCAACTGGAATATTAGTTAAATTCCATTTTATCAGCCAGGAAAACTAATCTTCCCCATCGATATAGAAGGAACACCCGGGTGTTTACCAAAATCTGTTTTACCACCTGCAATAGCTTCATTACCTAAAAGAGCAAACAAAACCGCCTCTTTAGCATCAGGAGCAATACCCAGATCAGAAGTAAATTTTAGTTTTTTACCAAGCTGCTCTTCGATCATACCAGTCAGGATAGGATTATGCATACCGCCACCGCTGATATAAATTTCATAGGCTCCTTTGCCTTCAACACAAAAAGTAATAGCCTTTACAATCGCATTTGCAGTAAATGCAGCCAGGGTGGCCATTATATCTTCATTTGAAAGTTCATGTAAACCTGAGTTTTGAATAGCATTATTTAAATAAGCTAAACTAAAGAGTTCTGGGCCCGTAGTTTTAAGGTATCCTGATCTAAAAAAATCATGGTCAAACAGTGAATCTAATAATTTAAAATTCACTTTTCCACTTGATGCGATCACCCCATCCTGATCAAAATACTTTCCGAGATAGTTCAACTGAACGTACTGATCCATCAATGTATTTCCTGGTCCCACATCTGAAGAGAAAAAATCAGTTGAACCTGCAGAAGGAAGAAATGTAAAATTGGAGATCCCTCCGATATTGAGCATGACCCGGTTTTCATCAGGATTCGAAAAAAGCAAATAATCACCATATACAGAAAGTGGAGCACCTTCGCAACCAGCCGCTACATGTTTCTGCCTGAAATCACTGATCGTAATTATCCCTGATTTCATGGCCAGGTGATCGCCATCTCCAATCTGAAGGGTAGCATTCGAATATACATCTGCCTCACGTTGCTGTTTGGGAGCATGATAGATTGTCTGCCCATGACTCGCGATCAGGTCAATATCTGACGCTGAAATACCCCAATCCTTTAAACTTTCGAGTAGTAGTCGCCCGTAATAATCACCTATAAAAGCATTTAATAAAGTAACTTTTTCTAGGTCGACGGTTCTCTTTGAAAAAACAGATTTTAGATCTTCTTTGAATTGGGGCAAATACGCTTTACTCACAAAGTGTACAACCTTTACTCTGGTTTCTAATCCGCTTCCGCTAAACTCACATAGAGCAATATCAAGTCCATCAAAAGAGGTTCCAGACATCAGTCCAATAATTTTCCGGATCGGTTTATTGGCAATAGCGTAAAGAGAAGCAATATTAGGATTCATAATTCTCTATAAAAATAGAAAATTAGCTCGAAGGGATATGCATTAAATTTTATGCCTCCAGATACAGATCGATCAGGCCCTCAGGAAGGTCTACTTTAAGGATTCCATTTTCCTCATCAATCTCTAAAATTAGATCATCATTGAGTGGAAACATGATCTCTTTAAATTTATAAGAAACAACTGCCACAAACTGCTGTGGATACTCATGAATTTCGATGATCTCACCCAGCTCACCAGCAGTTTCATCGTGTACGATAAAACCTTTAAGATCAGTGATCAGGAATTCATCATCTATCCTGACAGGCTTTAAACTATTCGGTAAGTAAAGCTTTTTTCGGATAAGTGTTTGCGCCTTTTCAATGGTATCGATATCATCGAAGTAAAAATTTCCGGTCTGGTTATTCTGCAATTTATACGTTGAAATAAAGAATGGAACTAGCTTGCCATTGATCTCGGCAAAAACAGAATCAAGTGGAAGATCCGCTGGCACATCGTATTCAAAATAAACCTGTACCTCACCTTTTAAACCTTTGGTTTTGGTAATATAGCCTATATAAAAACAATCCTCAATCTTCATAGCGTCAAAATAGAAACGTCATTGCCGATGCACCATTTTGAGTTTTCAATAAAGAAAACACGTTGGTAAACATCTGCAATGACGTTATTTATTTTAATAATTTAACAGAAATTATTCTGCCTTTTCGTCAGATGGAGCTTCTTCAGTTGTTTCTTCTGCAGGAGCTTCTTCAGCTACAGTTTCTTCAACTTCTGCTACTGGTGCTTCTTCTTCAACTTCTGCCGAAACTTCAACTTCCTCAGTTGCTTCTTCAACAGGTGCTTCTTCAACTTCAGTTTCTTCAACTTCTGCAACCGTTGCTTCTTCTTCAGTTTCTGGAGCCTCTTCGGCTACAATTTCTTCAACCTCTGCCGAAACTTCAATTTCCGAAGTTTCTTCAACTACAGTTTCTTCAACTTCTTCAGAAGGAGTATTTTTGACAATAATTGCTGCCGCCATTTCTTCCTTCTTCTTCGATTCAGCTAATAAAGTAGCTTTTTTAATTTCTTGTTTAGATTTAGAAAGAGTTTCCTTCTTTCCTTCAATCTTAACTGCTTTTCCTTCTAACCACAGAGCAAATTTTGCTTCTGCTTGTTCTTCAGTTAAAGCACCTTTTTTAACACCACCTTCAAGATGTTTCTTGTATAAAATACCTTTATATGAAAGTATAGCACGACAAGTATCTGTAGGTTGAGCGCCTTTGTTAACCCAATCCAATGCTTTTTCGAAATTAATTTCAATTGTAGCCGGATTTGTGTTTGGATTGTAAGAACCTAATCTTTCGATGAATTTACCATCTCTTGGAGCACGAGCGTCTGCTACCACTACATGATAAAAAGGTTTTCCCTTTTTACCGAATCTTTGCAATCTGATTTTAGTTGCCATTTTTTTAGTTTTATGTATTCAACATATTCCCGGAGTCTATTCTGCGGGGATGCAAAGATATTAAAAAAATAACATTTAAAAAATGTAAAACCCCTATTTTTGAGACATGTCTGAAAGAAAACCCCGAATTGCAGTAGATATGGACGAAGTTATCGCCGATCCGATATCTAAATTTATAAGTCTTTACAACCGTGATTACGGTATTCCACTTGATCTTGAAATACTTCCCGGAAACGAGATGTATCACCATGTTCCAGAAAATATAAAATTGAAATTATGGGATTACATTAATGAAAAGGGCTTTTTCAGAGATCTGCCAGTACTTCCCGACAGTGTGGAAATACTGAAAAAGCTTCAGGAAAAGTATGAGATTTTTATTGTTTCTGCTGCAATGGAATTCCCTAATTCACTACAGGATAAGTATGAATGGCTCGAAGAACATTTTCCATTTATCGGGTGGCAAAATATTATCTTTTGCGGCCATAAAATCGTAAATGTTGACATTATTATCGATGACCGCATCAAAAATTTTGTAGATTTTGATGGAAGAAAACTGCTTTTTACATCGCCACATAATATGTTATTGACTGGATACGAACGAGTCGATAATTGGAAAGAGGTGGGAGCGAAATTACTTTAGTGATATAAAGCGTAACATAACATCAATTTTAACGTCCAAAAATAAAAAAAGCGATGATAGCAGTTACGACAAACGAACTTGAAGGAAAAAAAATAGTTAAATATATCGGAATTGTAACCGGTGAGGCCATTATTGGTGCAAACATTGTCAAAGATTTCTTTGCAGGGATCAGAGATATCGTAGGCGGAAGATCTGGATCTTATGAAGAGGGACTGCGTGAAGCAAAAGATATCGCATTGCGCGAGATGCAAGAGCAGGCAACTCGATTAGGAGCAAATGCAGTTATTGGCGTTGACCTTGATTATGAAACCCTTGGAAGCAATGGAAGCATGCTGATGGTTAGTGCATCGGGTACAGCGGTTATTGTGGAAGATCGAATTTAAGTATTAAATATTTCTGATCTTAAATCGCAGAAAGATTTAATTCCACATAATCAATCAGCGAATGGATCACCTTAATATGAATTTCCTGTGCCCTGTCGGCATATTCTGACTTGGGAGCGCGAACCTCTACGTCACAAAGTCCTGCCATTCTGCCGCCATCCTTACCGGTCAGACCAATCACCTTCATTCCCTTATTTCTTGCAGACTCGATAGCTTTCAAAACATTTTCAGAATTACCACTTGTGCTGATCGCAAAAAGCACATCGCCCTTTTGTCCGATAGCTTCAACCATTCTTGAAAAAACAAAGGCATAGCCATAATCATTTGCCACACAACTTAAATGAGAAGGGTCAGCAATTGCTATAGCAGGATATGCAGGCCGGTCGTTTCTATACCTGCCCGATAGTTCTTCTGCAAAATGCATGGCATCACTCATAGAACCACCATTACCACATGAAATAACCTTGCCACCCGTTTGAATAGCATCAACTAAGATCTTTCCAGCTGATTCAATAGTGCTGAAATTATTGGGGTCAGCAATAAATGTATCCAGTACTTCTCTGGCTTCGGTAAAATGTTGTTTAATTCTATCCATTAGAGATTCACAAATTTATAAACAGCTCCTTTTGTTCCTTTTGGGCCCACTTCCTGATTGGTCAAAACATACAGCTCAGCAAAATTATCCTCGGCAAATCCCAGGATTTTTAAATCGCCGGATGGTTTGCCTGTTAATTCGATATTTCCACGGGTCCATGTTTGACCCTTATGCTCTAGAAAGAACAGTGGTCCGGTCCAGTCTCCAAATATATATTTTCCTGATAGTACTTTTATTGCCGATCCGTTATAAACATATCCACCGGTAATACTAATACCCAATTCATGCTTATATTCATTAATGGGCAATTTTAGTTTATCGGTTTTACAATTTGCTTCAGGATCAAAACAATGTGTGGCTTCCATGATCTTCCATCCATAATTACCACCTTTTTCAATGATATTAACCTCTTCAAATTTATTTTGGCCAACATCAGCTGCAAAAAGCTGACCGGTTTTACGGTCAAATGAAAATCGCCAGGGATTACGCAAGCCAAAGGCCCAAATTTCTGATTTTGCCCGCTTTCCAACAAAAGGATTATCCTGAGGAATTTTATACGAACTTTCTGTATTTACATCTATCCTTAGAATTTTCCCAAGCAAGGTGTTCATATTTTGACCATTTCCCGAAGTTCCATGTTTATCACCCGCACCGCCACCATCTCCCAATCCGATGTATAAATAACCATCCGGACCAAATTTAAGATCCCCGCCATTATGATTGCTTTCTGGCTGCTGAACGGTCAGTAAAACTCTTTCGGATGCGGAATCTGCCTTCATGGGATCAGAAGATGTGATAAATTCGGAAACGACCGACTGGTGATCACTTCCTACTTCAGTGGCAGGAGCACTATAGTAAACATAGAATTTTTTATTGCGTTTATAATCAGGATGAAGAGCTATACCCAATAAACCTCGTTCATCATAAGCACCGCTCAATTTAACAAGCTTATGCTTTAAGTCAAGAAATGCTACTTCAAGAAGATCCTTACCTTTTAAAACCTTGATCTGTCCGGTTTGTTCAGCAATGAGCATGGTTCCATCCGGAGTAAATGCAGCTGTAACAGGAGAATGAAGCCCGTCAGCAATTTTCTGGATTTTAAGTGAAATTACTGGCTCGTTTGTCTTTTTTGATGATGGTGCCGAACATCCTATACCTAAAACAAATAACGTGTTAATCAGGAAACTCAACTTTTTCATACGCCTCATATAAATTTAAATAAAGGATTAATTAAGTTTTAACCTGATGTTTAACTATAAAACCCGTTAATCAAAAATGCAGAAATTACAGATTTCCTAAGTTAAAGCGATAAAATATCAACGATCTTTAATAGCTCAGAATTTACATCCGTATTATGTTTAATGGCATTGCTAAATTGGGTGAAATGTATTTTCTGATTCACTATACCAATCATTTCACAGCTTCTACCTTCAATCAAAGCTTCAACAGCCGCTACGCCTAACCTGCTGGCCAATACCCTATCCATACAGGATGGCGCACCGCCTCTTTGAATATGTCCCAAAATAGAAACCCTCGTATCTATACCCGGAAATTTATCTTTTACAATTTTTGCGATTTCAAAGGCGCCACCAACATCATCTCCTTCAGCAACAATGATGATCTTTGACGACTTATCCTTCCTGCTTATTTCCAATCGATGGATCAAAGCATTGATATCTGTTTTGGTTTCGGGGATCAAAATTGCCTCTGCACCAGAACCAATTCCACTTCTTAAAGCAATCAAACCGGAGTCACGGCCCATAACTTCAACAATAAACAATCTATCGTGCGACTCGGCGGTATCACGTATCTTATCTACAGCATCAATAACGGTATTTATGGCGGTATCATAGCCAATAGTATAGTCGGTACCCATTAAATCATTATCAATGGTTCCAGGAAGTCCGATAATAGGAATATTAAACTCTTCATGAAAGATATTGGCTCCTGTAAATGTACCATCACCACCAATAGCCACAATAGCATCAATTCCATTGTTCACTAACTGTTCATAAGCCTTGGCTCTGCCTTCTTTTGTTCGGAATTCATCACTTCTGGCAGTTTTCAATAAGGTTCCACCACGTTGAATGATGTTTGCCACTGATTTTCTATCCATCTGCTTAAATTCACCGCTGATCATTCCGTCATAGCCACGCAAAATGCCTGTAACTTTCAAATCATAATACAATGCGGTTCTTACAACCGCACGTATTGCTGCATTCATTCCAGGCGAATCGCCTCCAGATGTAAAAACACCAATATTTTTAATATTTGCTTTGTTCATTTTATTATTTCTTTTCAAAAGCGATCTGACCGCTTTCTAAAAATTTAATGTAATTATTTACATCCAAATTAAATGCCTGTGGCGCAACTAACACGGTTCCGGTATGATCAGCTATCACATAATAAGGCTGTGAATTAGTGCCAAATTTTGAGGCCTGAAAATCACTCCATTTTTGCCCAATCGAACTTACTTTTTTTCCACTAAATGCTGAATTGTATTTCTCTTCCTGACTTAATTCTGTTTTATCATCCACATATAAAGATATCAAAACATAATCTTCGCGAAGGCGACGCAATACTTCCTTATCGGGCCATACACTAGCCTCCATTTTACGACAATTGGTACAGCTCCATCCTGTAAAATCAATCAAAATGGGTTTGTTTACGCTTTTTGCATAAGCAAGACCCTGCTCATAATCATAAAATGCATCCAAACCATGCGGCGCATGGAACAAGCCTGCATACTTTTTTCCAGATGTCTGAGCCTTAGTTTCCGCAGATCCAGCATTTGAGTAAAGATCAAATTCTTGGGTCGTCTGTGGCGGTAGCCAGGCACTAATTCCTTTCAATGGCGCTCCCCATAAGCCCGGTATCATATAAATGGTGAAACCCAAAATAAACATAGCAAAGAATAACCTTGGTAATGAAAGAAAACTGATTTCAGAATCATGTGATAAGCGAAGTTTACCTAGCAAATAAAGTGACCACATTCCAAAAACCACAATCCAGATGATCAAAAATATATCTCTATTGAAAATGCCCCAATGGTAAGCAAGGTCAACATTTGATAAGAATTTAAAGGCAAGTGCAATTTCCAGGAAGCCGAGTGATACTTTAACGGTATTTAACCATCCGCCCGATTTAGGCATCTCTTTTAACCAGGATGGGAATATTGCAAAAAGGGTAAAAGGAATTGCCAATGCTGATGAAAATCCAAGCATCCCAATTGCTGGGCCTAAGTATGAACCCTTAGAAACTGCATCAACCAACAGGGTACCAATAATTGGGCCTGTACATGAAAATGAGACCAGAGCAAGTGTAAAAGCCATAAAAAATAAACCCATGAAGCCGCTTTGATTCGACTTTTCATCCATTTTATTAACTAAAGCGGAAGGAAGAGTGATCTCAAATGCACCCAGAAAAGAAATTCCGAAAATAATCAGAGCCACAAAGAACAAAAGATTGAAAGTGGCACTGCTGGCAGCTTCATTTAAGGCCGAGGCGCCAAAGATCAGGGTTATTAATAATCCTAAGGCCACATAAATGATGATAATTGACACACCATAAATAATGGCACTTCTGATTCCCTTTGCTCTTGAACCCGACTGTTTGGTAAAAAATGAAACCGTCATCGGAATCATTGGGTAGATACAGGGCATAAAAAATGCGGCAAGGCCTCCAATAAATCCGGCAATGAAAATGGCCCAAAAAGAACCCTCGGCCGTTGAAGCAGTTTTATTAGAAACTATAGCTGAAGCAACGATACTAGAATTAGTATCTGCCACTTGCCCGGCTACGATAGCACTGTCAGGAGTACTATTTTCTGAAGCTGTAATAACTTCAGAACCAGCAACTAGAGGAATCTCAAATTCAACTTCGGCAGGAGGCAGGCAACGTTGATCGTCACAAACCATAAATTCAAGTACCCCCGTAATAGCTGTTATAGGTTTGTTTAAGCTAATACGCTGCTTAAATACTGCCTGATTTTTATGCCAGGCTATTTCCATATTGAAATTCTTATCAAAAGCAGTTATTGGTTTAGGGCTTTCAGTAACTTTCCCAATTAGCTTATATGCAGCAGAAGGGTTGAATTTAAAGGAAGTTGGAATTGGCCCTCCTTCTTCAATAAATTGAGAATAAAGATGCCATCCCTTTTCAATTTTTGCTGTTATTAACAGATCAAACTCTTTATCATTTATTTTTTCTGATGAATAAGACCAGTTGACTGGATCGAATATCTTGGCATTAGGATCAGGAAACTGAGCCTGTGCAGCAAAACAAAAAAACAGTAATACTATTCCCAAAAGTTTCTTCATGTCCTTATTAAATTATAAACTCAATTTCTTTAGTGTTAAAAATTCTAGTCTCATGTTCTGTTTCCAGTATGAGCTGTCCAATGTCAGTTATTCCAATGATTTTTCCATTTTGAACCCTTCCATCAAACTTGAATGAAGCCCATTGATCCTTTAGATACAACAGATTCAGATATTCATCATTGATCTTTTTTAGGGATCCGCCTTTAAGCTGAAGATACCTGGCTTCAACAGCACTGCAAATTTCACCTAATAATCCCAATAAGTCGTAATCCTGATGTAATTCTTGTTTAAGTGAAGTAACATTTTTAAGAATTGCAGGAAAATATTCTTGATTCACATTCAAACCTACCCCAATTATGGCATACTTAATTTTATTGCCTTGAACAATATTTTCAATCAGCATTCCACCAATTTTTTTAGTGTGGATATACAGATCATTGGGCCATTTAATAAAAGCACTTGCAGGAATATAGTTTGTCAAAACATCATTTAGAGCAATGCTAATTGCCTTATTAAGGTCAAATTGCCTATCCACGGCAAGAAAAGACGGCATCAACAGGATACTAAAAGTCAGATTTTTACCCGCTTCGCTTTGCCATAAATTTTCGGCCTGGCCTCTTCCAGCATATTGCTTTTCTGCCATTATTACAGTACCATCCAATAATGGCGTAGATTTTGACACAGCATCCTTAAGAAAGGTATTTGTTGAGTCTACCTCTTTTAATGTAATTAGATTATGACCAACAAATAGTCCTGAAAAAGTATTATTTTGCAATGAAGATTTGCTTTATATAATTTATCAAAACTAAAATTTTTTAATGGTAAAAAATAAAAATGCTCAAGAATCAACGTCAATCTCTGAAATTGTGGTTCATGGCATACAGGAAAAAAAAGGAAATGAAATTGTACGTCTTGATTTAAGAAATATACACAGCTCTGTTGCCGATTACTTTGTAGTTTGTCATGCCGAATCATCTACCCAACTAAAAGCTATTGCACAAAGTGTTGAAGAGGAAGTTTTTAAAGCACTCAAACTTGAGCCATGGAGAAAAGAAGGATATCAGCAGTCTGAATGGATTATTCTTGATTATGTAGATGTTGTGGTTCATATTTTCAAAACCGACAAGCGCGAGTACTATGGAATTGAAGATCTTTGGGGAGATGCAGAAATGCAATCCTATAAAAGTGCATAAACCTTTTGAGGTAAATGTTGGTTAAAATAAAAATAATTATTGCTATAAAATGAAAGAAAATAATTCGGATACGAAGAAGCCCATCAAAAAAATACCAGGAAAAAAGATCGTAGCTAAACCGCCTAAGTTTAATATAATGTGGCTTTATGCTGTCATTATACTAGGTTTATTTGTTGTTCAGTACATATTCAGCTCGAATAATGCAAAAACAATCAGTTACCAGAAGTTCGAAACAGAAATGTTGAAAACTGGTGATGTTGAAAAGCTGGTCTCTTATAAAAACGGCGATCTTTACAGTGTCGATGTATACATCAAAAAAGATCGTTTAGATCAAAAAAAATACGAAGATGTAAAACCTAAGGGTAGTTTTAATGCAGCAACTACGGGGCCTCAGTATACGTTTACACAGGCAACCTATGAGAGTTTTGAAAGTAAAATCAATGAAGCAGAGAAAGCACTTCCGGCCAATCAGCGTACACCAATAGTTTCTGAAACTAGAGAAAGTCCATGGGCTGGATGGTTTATGTCATTTATTTTACCTGTGCTTTTGCTTGTTGGTTTCTGGGTATTTATAATGAAACGGATGGGTGGTGGTGCCGGAGGTGGTGGCGGTGGTCAGATATTCAATATCGGAAAATCCAAGGCTACATTATTCGATAAAGAATCTCAGGTAACCATTACATTCAATGATGTTGCCGGATTAGAAGAAGCAAAACAGGAAGTGATGGAGATCGTAGATTTCTTGAAAAATCCCAAAAAATACACCAATCTGGGAGGTAAGATACCTAAAGGTGCACTTCTGATCGGTGCGCCGGGAACCGGTAAAACCTTAATGGCTAAAGCAGTTGCAGGTGAAGCTCAGGTTCCATTTTTCTCACTTTCAGGTTCAGATTTTGTTGAAATGTTTGTTGGAGTTGGTGCATCGCGCGTTCGGGATCTATTCAAACAAGCAAAAGAAAAAGCGCCTTGTATCATATTTATTGATGAGATAGATGCCATTGGACGTGCCCGTGGAAAGAATAATATTGTTGGCGGAAATGATGAAAGAGAAAATACATTGAACCAGTTACTGGTTGAGATGGATGGATTTGGAACTGACTCAGGAATTATCATTCTGGCAGCAACAAACAGACCAGATGTATTAGATACAGCTTTACTTCGTCCGGGACGATTTGACCGGCAGATATCGATTGACAAGCCTGATTTAGTTGGGCGTGAACAAATTTTTAAAGTTCACCTGAAACCATTAAAACTTGCTAAAGGTGTAGACGCCAAAAAATTATCAGCTCAAACTCCTGGTTTTGCAGGTGCCGAAATTGCGAATGTTTGTAATGAAGCAGCCCTAATTGCTGCTCGTCGCAATAAAGAAGCTATAGATATGCAAGATTTCCAGGATGCAGTAGATCGTGTGATCGGTGGATTAGAGAAAAAGAATAAAATCATATCTCCTGAAGAAAAACGAATTGTAGCTTATCACGAAGCAGGTCACGCTATTGCAGGTTGGTTCTTGGAACATGCCGATCCCTTGGTTAAGGTTTCAATCGTTCCTCGTGGTGTAGCAGCATTGGGGTATGCGCAGTATCTGCCAAAAGAACAATTTCTATATACCACAGAACAATTGATTGATGGTATGTGTATGACATTGGGTGGTCGGGTAGCCGAAGACCTTGTGTTCAATAAAATATCGACAGGCGCTCAAAATGACTTAGAACGTATCACAAAATTGTCTTATGCCATGGTAACTATCTATGGAATGAACGATAAAGTAGGTAATGTTTCATTCAACGATACGCAGGGAGAGTATCAGTTCAACAAGCCATACTCAGAAAAAACATCCGAAATGATTGATGTTGAAGTTCGTAATCAAATTGATCAGGCCTATCAACGTACCAAGCAATTACTAACTGAAAAACGTGATGGACTTGAAAAGCTTGCTGAAAAACTACTTGAAAAAGAGATTCTTTTCCAATCAGATCTTGAAGAAATTTTAGGAAAGCGTCCGTTTGACAATCGTACAACATATGATGAATTTGTGAATGGAATTGAGCCTAAAGCTGAAATAGAAGAAATAGAACAAGAAGAAATAATAGATCATATTATTGATCTTCCAGAAAAAAGTTCAAAACAAGATTAACATAAATCATAATATGATCGCGAAATCAAAACATACAAAAATGTTGTGGTTTCGTGATTTAATATATAGGTGTCCATGAAAGAAACAACTTCTAAAGAAAAGATGTTGAAGAAGATCCGAAAGGCGCTTCTTGAAAAACGCGATAATCCTTATCCAAATTTAGAAGATACCCCGCTTTACGAAGAATATAACGATCATCTGGATGTTCTTTTTGCCGGACAATTAAGTGCAGTTTCAGGAAATTTTGTGTTCTGCGAGGACGAAATTCAGCTTATCGAAAACTTGCTTGACCTTACTGAGAAAAATAATTGGCGAAGAATCTACGCATGGGAAACTGGATTGCAATCACTATTAAGCAAGTATGAATTCCCATTTTACAGTACTGATACGGAGTTTTTAAATGCTGATGTGGGCATCACTTACTGTGAAGCTCTGGTTGCTAGGAATGGGAGTGTACTTGTTTCGAATGGAACAGCAGCTGGACGAAGGTTGAGTATCTATCCGCACATACATATCGTGATCGCCTACACTTCTCAATTGGTACTCGATCTGAAAGACGGATTTAAAGTTTTGAAGGAAAAATATCCTGAAAACATGCCTAGTATGGTTTCAAATATTACCGGACCGAGTCGTACTGCAGATATAGAAAAAACATTGGTTTTAGGCGCACATGGACCAAAAGAGCTCTATGTTTTTCTACTAGAAAATTAAAAAGATATGAATTTATCCAATTCCTAGACGCTTACTAGATCAGATATTACATATCATTTTCACCGCCAGCTCATAAGAGCCAGTATCATGAATATTTAAGGAGCAGTTTTTTGATATCTAAAAATTGATAATGGCAATTTTAAGGATGACATGTTTAATTTGAAAAGAATATGTACCTTTAATACAATAAACCAATATAGTATTCCGTATAATTTCTTTTGATGAGCACTAGTATCAAGTCTATAATCGTAGGGACGGGTAGTTTTGTACCTGTAAATATCATTTCAAACACTGACTTTTTAGAACATCGTTTTTACGAAAAAAATGGCGAACCCATTTTACGTGAGAATTCTGAAGTGATACAAAAATTTCAAGATATCACCGAAATTGAGGAACGTCGTTATGCAAATAAAGAGCATATGGCATCTGATTTGGGCTATTTTGCGGCTTTAAATGCTATTGAAAGTTCTGCTATTGATCCTGAAACTTTAGATTATATCATTGTTGCACACAACTTTGGAGATATTGCACCAGGAAGTACTCGTGTAGATGTACTTCCAACTCTGGGATCAAGGATAAAGCATAAATTGGGAATAAAAAACCCGGATTGTGTAGCCTACGATCTTCCTTTCGGTTGTCCTGGTTGGCTGCAGGGAATGATACAGGCTGATTATTATATCCGTTCAGGTGATGCTAAGCGGATACTTATTATTGGGACAGAAACCTTATCCAGAGTTACAGACCCCCATGACAGAGACAGTATGATCTATGCCGACGGTTCTGGTGCAACCATCCTAGAAGGAAGAATAACAGAACATGAAGGGATATTAGCACATAAAACACAAACCCATACCTCGGCAGAAGCCTATTATCTTTATTCAGGTGGCTCCAGCAATCCTGATCTCATAACAGACGATCAATTCATAAAAATGGATGGCCGAAAAATATATGAATATGCCCTAAAAAATGTTCCTCTTGTTATCCAGCAAACACTTGACAAATCAGGTACTGATGTGCGGGATGTTAAAAAAGTACTGGTTCATCAGGCAAACGGAAAAATGGATGAGGCTATTCTTAAAAGGCTGTTCAAATTGAATGGAATTACGGATACACCAATGGATGTGATGCCAATGACCATTGCAAATTTTGGTAACAGCTCAGTAGCAACGGTTCCAACTTTATTAGATTTAATCTTGAAAAATAAACTGAATGAGCACCAAATCAACAAGGGGGATACGGTTGTTTTTACTTCGGTTGGTGCAGGTATGAATATAAACTCTATGGTTTATCGCTTTTAACTAAAGCGTTTTTCTATCCATATTTTTTACTAATTCAGCACTAGGTTTAGACCAGTTTCCCATACACTTAGTATAGATCAAAAATTAAACTTTAAAGGCATAAAAAAAGCGATCAGGAAACCCGATCGCTTAATAATATTCTAAAAGAAGCTTAAACAGCTGCTGGTACTACTTCTTCAGCATAGCCTTCGTCAACAACAATTCTACCGCAATGCTCACATACAATAATACGCTTACGTTGACGGATATCTAGTTGTCTTTGTGGAGGGATCTGATTAAAACATCCTGAACATGAATCACGCTTAATGGTAACTACTGCAAGTCCATTTTTTGCATTTCTGCGCAAACGGTGATATGCAATCAAAAGACGTTCCTCAATATGTTTTTCAGCTACTTCAGCTTTTGCCTGGATACTTACTTCATCTTTCTCAGTTTCAGCAGTAATCGTATCTAATTCAGCTTTCTTTAACTCAAGATCTTTTTTACGCTCAGTAATAACAGCTAAGGCTTTTTCATAGATCTCAGTTTTGTTCTGAATGTCGAATGAAAATTCTTTAATCTTTTTCTCAGAAACCTGAATTTCTAAACCCTGGATTTCGACCTCTTTAGAGATCGCATCGTATTCACGGTTATTCTTAACGTCCTTAAGTTGATCATCATACTTCTTTGTAGCAGCAAGAGCATCTTTGATCATGTTCTTGCGAGTTACGATCGAATCTTCAAGTTCATCAAGCTCTGCCTTTATTTTCTGTATCCGGGTCTCTAAACCTGCAACTTCATCTTCAAGGTCTGATACCTCCATTGGAAGTTCACCTCTTGTTTGACGGATCTTATCGATCTGTGTGTGAAGGGTCTGAAGTTCGAATAATGCTTTTAATTTCTCTTCTACTGATTGTTCCATTAAATCAAATAATTTATGGGGTTTGTGTTCTGTGATGTTAAACGGAGGGCAAAGTTACAAAATTTTTCTGTAATTAATTCCAACAATAATTCCTGTGTAAACTGCTCACTTTCAAAATGTCCAACATCGGCAATAATTAGTTTCCCTTCAGCATCAAAAAACTCATGATATTTAAAATCTGCAGTGATAAAAATATCTGCACCTGCATTTAGTGCATTTTGCAAGAGAAAGCTCCCAGAACCACCACAAACCGCCACCCTCCTGATTTTTTTCGATCTTATTTCGGTATGACGAATAACCTTGGCACCCAATTTTTGTTTAACAAATTTCAAAAATTCCAGCTCATCCCAATCTGATTCAAGGTTGCCTATCATTCCTGATCCAACTTCTTGAAAACCATTAGTTAAGGGATAAATATCATAGGCAACTTCTTCGTAAGGATGTACCCCAAGCAGCGAAGCAATGATCACTCGCTCCATATTTACTGGATAAATCACCTCAATCCTCACCTCTGCTTCATGGTGTTGCTTACCAATTTCACCAACATGGGGATCAGAACCTATACCAGCCTTAAAAGTACCGCTACCCTCTACATTAAAACTACATTCCGAATAATTTCCAATCATTCCAGCACCAGCTTCAAAAAGTGCTTTGCGCACATTTTCTGCATCTGCAATGGGGCAAAAAGTGACCAATTTTTTAAGTAAACCTTCTTTAACTTTCAAAATGCTGACATTTCGGATATCCAGCTTTTCACATATTTTTCTGTTTACTCCTTGCAGAATATGATCCAAATTTGTGTGTATCGCGTAAATGGCAATATCATTTTTAATTGCTTTCATCACCACTCGTTCCACATAGCTATTTCCATTAAACTTTTTAAGGCCCTTAAAAACAATGGGATGGTGAGAAATAATCAAATTGAAACCGAGCTGAATGGCTTCATCAATAACAGACTCTGTGCAATCTAATGAGATCAGTGCACCAGATAGTTCCATATCCTGATTGCCAACAATAAGACCTGAATTATCATAGTCTTCCTGATAAGCCAATGGTGCGATCTCTTCAAGAAAAGAGCTTAATTCTCTTAATTTCATATTCAAAGATACCCTATTTGTTTAACCAGCTCCAAATCCGGATGATCAGACTGATTAGAAATATGTTACTCTAATTTTTGCTATGACTAAATTACAATTTAGCATGAATTAATAGGCAGAAATGCATTCAATTAAACCTCCTCGAAAAATATTTGGCACCTAAATAGTATATTTGAATTGAAAATCAGGGCGTGAATATTCGGGATATTTTAATTCAGTATAAATCGGACCCCCGCATAGCCATCCTGGCAGAAAGCCTAAATAAGGGTAGAAAAACTCGGGTTCATTTAAAAAGTCTTATCGGGTCAAGTGATTCGGTCATTGCGATAGCTGCGTATTTTTTACTTCACAGGCACATGATCTTTGTGCTACCAGAACGCGAAGAAGCAGCGTATTTTTTAAGCGACCTTGAAAGCCTTCTTGAAAAAGAGGTTTTGTTTTTTCCCTCATCATTTAGAAAATCATTTGAATTTACCCAAGTCGACAGCAGCAATGTTTTGCAGCGTGCCGAAGTGTTAAACGAACTGAATCATGCCAGTGAATTCGGAAAAATAATAGTTACCTATCCGGAGGCCTTAGCAGAAAAGGTCATTGACCGGCAGGCACTTGAAAAAAATACGCTCGAAATTTCTGTAGCAAACAAACTAAGTATTGAATTCATCAATGAGTTTTTAATCGAATATGAATTTGAACGTGTCGATTTTGTTTATGAACCAGGACAGTTTTCAGTCAGGGGAGGTATTGTAGATATCTTTTCTTTTTCAAATGACCTTCCTTACCGGATCGAGTTTTTTGCTGATTATATAGAAAGTATACGAACCTTTGAAATTGAAACCCAGCTTTCGGTTGAACAAGTAAAAAGCATTACCGTTGTGCCCAATGTTCAGTCGAAATTTCTAACAGACCATAACATATCCCTTCTTGAATACATTGATCAGGATAGCATTATCTGGTTCAAAGATGTAGAATTCACACTTGACATTGTAAAAATGGGATTTAAAAATGCGGTAGAATTCTGGAAGGCATTAACTGCTGAAGATAAGAAGCAAAACCCGCAATGGATCGATCCAAAATTTAACTTCACAGATGAAAAAATGCTGGCTGACCAGCTTAAAGATTTTGATCTGATTGAGTTTGGTAAACAGTTTTTTTACCAAGCAGATGAAACCATTCACTTCGATACAAAACCCCAGCCCTCATTCAACAAAGATTTTAATCTGCTGATACATAACTTCAAAGAAAATGAAAATGCGGGTGTCGAAAATCTGATTTTCACCGATTCAACAAAACAGATAGAGCGTTTATACAGCATATTTGAAGATTTAAAAGCTGGAATTCAATTCAAACCAATTCACCTGTCGCTAAGAGAAGGCTTTATTGACCATGGGCAAAAATTAGCCTGCTATACTGATCATCAAATCTTCGACAGATATTACAAATACAAATTAAAAAAGGGTTATATCCGTAGTCAGGCAATTACCCTGAAAGAACTTCGCGATCTGAAGCCCGGTGATTTTATTACGCATATAGACCATGGAATTGGTAAATATGCTGGACTTGAAAAGGTTGATGTGAATGGCAGATCGCAAGAAATGATACGCCTGGTTTATGCTGATAATGATCTTCTTTATGTTAATATCAATTCTCTGAACCGCATCTCTAAGTATTCAGGAAAAGAAGGAACTGTACCAAAAATGAATAAGCTTGGAACAGATACCTGGGAGAAACTGAAAAAAACTACGAAAAAAAAAGTTAAAGACATTGCCCGCGATCTGATCAAACTATACGCAATCCGAAAATCACAGACTGGAACTGCATTTCTTCCTGATACTTACCTACAAACCGAACTTGAAGCATCTTTCATTTATGAAGATACCCCCGACCAGGTAAAAGCTACCGCAGATGTTAAAAAAGACATGGAATCAGCCCATCCAATGGATCGGTTGGTATGTGGTGATGTAGGATTTGGAAAAACCGAGATCGCTATTCGTGCAGCGTTTAAAGCAGTAACAGACAGCAAACAAGTAGCCATTCTAGTTCCCACTACCATTCTTGCCTTACAGCATTTTAAAACTTTTACTTCGCGACTAAAAGATTTTCCTTGCACTATCGATTATATCAATCGATTTAAATCTGCAAAACAAATCAAAGAAACCCTCGAAAAACTTGCACAAGGCAAGGTTGATATTATCATAGGTACACACAGAATTGTAAGTAAAGATGTCAAATTTAAAGATCTAGGGCTGCTGATCATTGATGAAGAGCAAAAGTTTGGGGTAGGAGTTAAAGAAAAACTGAAGCAGTTCAGAGCCAATGTGGATACCTTAACATTAACAGCTACACCGATTCCACGCACACTTCATTTTTCATTAATGGGTGCAAGAGATCTGAGTATCATCAGTACTCCTCCACCTAACCGCCAACCTGTTCTTACCGAACTTCATGTTTTCAACGAAAAGCTAATTAAAGAAGCTGTAGAGTTTGAGATTGACCGTGGAGGACAGGTTTTTTTCATTCATAACAGGGTTCAAGACCTGATGCAGCTTGGCGGATTGATCAATACGCTAGTTCCAAAGGCCAGAATTGGAATAGCTCATGGTCAACTGGAAGGAGATGCACTAGAAGATGTGATGCTAAAATTTGTTGGGGGTGAGTACGATGTATTAGTTGCCACAACAATTATTGAAGCGGGATTAGACATAGCCAATGCAAATACAATTCTAATCAATCATGCGCACATGTTTGGCCTAAGTGATCTGCATCAAATGCGTGGACGTGTTGGGCGTTCAAACAAGAAAGCGTTCTGCTATCTTTTAAGTCCGCCGTTGTCAACACTCACCAATGAGGCACGCAAACGACTGAGCGCCATAGAAGAGTTTTCGGATTTAGGCAGCGGATTTAATGTGGCTATGCGCGATTTGGATATTCGCGGAAGTGGAAACCTTTTGGGAGCAGAGCAAAGCGGATTCATTGCTGAAATTGGTTTTGAGATGTATCATAAAATTCTTGATGAAGCCATTCAGGAGTTGAAAGACGATGAGTTCAAAAATTTATTTAGTGATGAAAAACCAAGGCCATTCATATCATTCACCCATGTTGATACTGATCTGGAAGTAATGATACCCGATGAATATGTAACCAATATTGCCGAGCGGTACAATTTGTATACCGAGCTTTCAAACATTGAAAACGAGGTAGATTTGGATGCTTTCAGACAGAAATTGGCAGATCGATTCGGACCAGTTCCGCAACAGGTAATTGAGCTGATCAATACCTGGCGCCTGCAGAATCTTGGTAAAATAATTGGATTTGAAAAGATCTCATTTAAGAACGGAGTATTAAGGGGATATTTTCTTACAAATAAGCAATCAGCTTATTTTGAAACGGAACAATTTGGCAAGGTACTTTCGTTTTTGCAGGCTCATCCCAGAATCAGCAATCTGAAAGAAGTAAAAAACACGCTTCGCTTAGCAATTGAACATGTTCAAACGCTAGATACTGCAATTGAAATGTTGCAGGAAATTGCACTGGTACCTGATTGCAATTAATTTAAATACCTAACTGAAAGGCTATGGGTAGCGTATAGGAAGTTCTAACAGGCTTTCCATTAACATAAGCCGGTTTCCAGATCGGGCTTAATTTAAGTATACGTATTGCTTCTTCATCGCAACCAGCACCAAGGCCCCTAACCACCTTGAAATCACTCAGGCTACCGTTCTTTTCTACAATAAAACCAATATAAACTTTCCCCTGAACCTTGTTCTCTTTTGCGCGTACGGGATACTTGAGTTTAGCGGCTAGAAATTTACTCAGTGCTTTTTGCCCACCCTGAAATTCTGGAGCCAGCTCCACATTTCCAAGATCATACAATTTCCCTTCATATCTTAAGCCTTCATTTACAGACTCGGATGATGAACTAGACAGAATTTCCTTCTCAGATGATTTTACATCAGGGCCAATTGCGGTTTCAACACTACTAGAAGTATCAATTGAAGAGTTATGGGGTGTTTCTACAAGATTCTTTATCTCCAGCTCTCTTAATGAGCTGATCTTCCCTTCCTGATTAATAATCATTTCGTATTGGATATCAGCTGTCACATCCTGATTGCGGGAAGGCTGAAAATAGCTAACTGTGGCCCAATAGGTAGCAATTAATTCATTTCCACTTCGATCAAATTCAAGAGTAGAAACAATCCAGTTCAAATCAAAATTTTTCCTGTCTGCCATTCGCTTCCAATGAAGTTCCTTAATTCTCTGATAGGTTAGATTATGATAATTATAGTACGTTCGGGTTATGGATGGAAAATAACTAGGTGGGTCAAAATATCCTTTTTTCTGATCGGTGTAAAAAACATCGATAAACTTGATTAATGAATTTTTAACCTCATCATCATCCATCGCAGAATTCTCATTCAGAACATCTGAATTATTCTCTATAGTAGCCAACTTTACTTCTTCTTTACTAGAAAAAATACTCGCTGCATCATCAACAAAAAGAGTGAGATAGCCCAAGATTACAATAACAAGACCAAGTACAATACCCATATACAATAATGAGCGATCGGCTTTGGGCTGGTTCTCTGGGCCCGGATTTGGATTAGTGTAAAAGTTCTGCTCCATAAATTTTAGGATTCTATTGGAGGTTAAATAAAAAGAGTTCCAATTTTAGGGCTAGGATCAAAAAATAATAGTGATCGCGTGTAAATATACAAATACAAGAGGAGCTGCTAACAAAAGTCCATCAAACCGGTCAAGAAAGCCACCATGCCCAGGGAGGAATGATCCCGAGTCTTTTGTTGAGAGGCTACGTTTTAGCATTGATTCGGATAAATCACCCAGGGTACCCGCAGAGGCAATAATGGCACCGATCAGCAACCAGTGAATTTGCGGCAGTTCAGTAAAATAGATACTTAAAATAAATGCGGTAAGTATGCTGCATATAAGCCCTCCGGCAAAACCTTCCCAACTTTTTTTGGGCGAATGCCTTTCAAAAAGACGATTTTTTCCTAAAGTAATCCCAAAAACGTACGCTCCGGTATCACTCGACCAAAGCATAAGAATAAAGCCAAGGGGATAATGGAACGAGTATTGCCCATCGCTAAAAGCAAGGGCATAGAAAAAACAGAAAGGGACCGTTGCATAAACAAGCCCAAAGATTGTGTAAGCTATATTATGGAATGGGATTGTGTGGTTTCGGTACAATTCGATGATGATAACAAGAATGATAAAAGGGACACAAAAAAGTAAGTTGCTAATGGGTTTATCGTACAAAAAATGAAGGATAAAAGGAGTGATCACACTAAATACCAACAAAAGTCCAGTAATTACTTGGGGTTTTACATCACCGGCCTTGACCAGTTTATAGAACTCTTTGGTGCACAATGTGGTTAGAATTACAAAAAGTACAGTGAATGAATAACCATTGATCAGAATCAAAGCCAATACAATAAAAGCAAAAATGAAACCTGTTATAGCTCTTGTTTTCATTTATAATTCGTTTTCTGTGATTATTTCTAATGCCTTTTGAGCATTACCCTCATGGATATACACCTCGGCCTCACCAATTCGATAAGGAAAACCCTGCTTATTGATAAGAATAGCATCAATTTCATGATCAATTAAAACTTGCCTTACCAATTCTGATTTAAAAAAATCAGCGGATGTATATACCTTAACCCAGCCTGCTTCCATCCGATAACTCTGTATTTATTTCTTTTAATTTTAAAGTATAGTTGTAAAAATACCAGAGCAATACTGCCAAAGCAGCAATGCTTGCAATAAAAACTGGCTGGCTTGCCGGATCAGATTCATACATCAAATCTAAAGGCTTTCCCTGCTGCTGAAAAACATAGGCAGTAACTACTGCAACCCCATTATTCATAAAATGAGCAAGTATAGGAAGCCATAGACTACCACTCCAAACTAAAAGATATCCAAACAAGGCTCCTAGTAACATGCGGGGCAGAAACCCATAAAACTGAAAATGTATGGCACTGAAGATAATTGCCGTTATCCAGATAGCAAGGTGATAATTGCCAATCCAGCGGCCAAATAGCTTCTGTAAACAAGCCCTGAATATTAGCTCTTCACCTACAGCTGGTATGATCGCAAGCATTAACAGATTGATTAATAATACGGGAACTGATTTCATGACAAGCAGTTGCTTGGTCATTTCAGCCATTTGGGCTTCCTTAAGTTTCATCCAAGCCTCAATTTCATTTAAGAATTTTGGCAAGACCATGTTCTTGTTCAACTCATTTATAAATTCTAGAAATGGACTTAAACTGAGTATGATTAATAGCGTAAGAATCGCTAAAATGAGATTAAATTTTTTGAGATTTAAGTACTTTAACCAATCGTTACTTTGAATTTTTGCGAAAATGAAGGCCGCCACCACGAACATGCCGAAAGATGAAACAATCTGCAGTAGCCTAAGCATTTCGACATTGGATGAATCACCTTCTGACATTCTAATAATAGGCTGAAAACCATAAATTAAAATACCAGCCACAAACGCAATAATGGTAAAAACTATGGCACAGGTAAATACCAACAGAAGTAATAGTAACAGTGAGCTAAAAGGATGACGTTCTGTTGACCTTGATTTAAACATGCTAATAATTTATTTGTAATTTTGCCATTTACAACGATTGATAAGATCATGTAAAAATACACGTTCGAAAGATAGCTAATGTCTGTAAAGATAGGAAATATTGATTTAGGGGAGTTCCCGCTTTTACTTGCTCCAATGGAGGATGTGAGCGATCCACCGTTCCGTTTTGTATGTAAACAAAATGGGGTAGACATGATGTATACTGAGTTTATCTCTTCAGAGGGTCTAATTCGCGATGCGGCTAAAAGCCGTGCAAAGCTTGATATTTTTGAATATGAGCGACCAATCGGTATACAAATCTTTGGCAGTGAAATTGAAAGTATGCGTGAAGCAACTCGAATTGCTACACTAGCAAAACCCGATCTGATCGATATTAACTATGGCTGTCCAGTTAAAAATGTGGCTTGCCGTGGTGCGGGGGCAAGTTTATTGCAGGATATTGATAAAATGGTTTTAATGACAAAAGCTGTTGTTGAATCTACACATCTTCCGGTAACAGTAAAAACCCGTCTTGGCTGGGATGATAACACCAAAAATATTTACGAAGTAGCCGAGCGTTTGCAAGATATCGGAATTCAAGCGCTAACCATTCATGGCCGTACCCGTGCACAAATGTACAAGGGTGAGGCAGACTGGACACTCATTCGGGAGATCAAAAGAAATCCTAGAATAAAGATTCCAATTTTTGGAAATGGAGATGTAAACTCCATAGAAAAAGCTGCCCTTTGGCGTATGGAATACGAAATTGATGGGATCATGATTGGCAGAGCTGCGATTGGATATCCATGGATATTCCGAGAAATCAAACACTTTTTTAAAACTGGTGAATATTTAGCTGAACCTACAATCAGCGAGCGGGTAGAAGTTTGTAAAACACATCTAGACAAGTCTATCGCCTGGAAAGGTAATAAAACAGGAGTTTTTGAAATGAGGAGACACTACGCCAATTATTTTAAAGGTATAGCCGATTTTAAGGAATATCGGATGAAGCTGGTTTCGCTCGAGAGCATTGATGATATTCATACTGTTCTGGAAGAAATTAATGAACGTTTCCAAACAGAAATGGTCTGATAAAATTTTATTTTTATATTGCCCCTCATAAAGTCAATGCATTATGGTAACAAAGATTACTGACGGAGTAAAAGTATCGGTAGACACCATATACCAACCGGAATACTCTAATCCGGTAAACGAGCATTTCATGTTCGCATATCGGGTGAAAATAGAAAATATGGGTGAATACAGTGTTCAGTTAATGAATCGCCACTGGACCATCTTCGATTCTAATGGTACAAAACGTGAAGTTGAAGGCGAAGGAGTAGTGGGTCAACAACCCATAATTGAACCAGGAAATAATCATGAATATGTTTCAGGCTGTAATTTAAAAACAGATATTGGAAGTATGAAGGGTTCGTATGAAATGAAACGAATAGTAGATGGTCAAACTTTTCGGGTCAATATCCCTGAATTTTATTTAATCACGCCTTTTAAACTTAATTAAAAAAGTTTCTATACAAAAAAGCCCCGTATTGATTATCATCAGTACGGGGCTTTTTTATAAAACCGAAATTATTCGTCTCTTCTACCCATCAACATACTGGCATAATATACCAGTGTTGCAAGAGAACTTAAGGCGGCAACTACATAGGTCATTGCAGCCCACCAAAGTGCATCTTTGGCCTGATCATTCTCACTATCAGCCTGCATAATGCCACGATTATTCTGTAACCATACCAATGCCCGATTGCTTGCATCAAATTCAACAGGGAGAGTAATAAAGGCAAATAGCGTAACTATAGCCAATGCCACAACCCCAATTGATAGAACAGTAATATCCCCAGAAAAAATCATCAGCATCACACCAATCATTAAGGCCCATTGCGTAATCTTAGATGCTACGTTCACAGCTGGTACTACTGAAGACCTGAATTTTAACCAGCTATATGCTTTTGCATGCTGAACAGCGTGTCCACATTCGTGTGCGGCAACAGCTGCCGCTGCAACACTTCTACCATGATAAACCTCCTGACTTAAATTTACGGTACGGTCTGCGGGGTTATAATGATCAGACAACTGCCCCTCGGCCGAAATGATCTGAACATCATATATACCATTATCCTTTAACATTTTATCTGCTATATCTTTTCCGCTATAGCCAGAGCTAAGAGGCATTTCGGTATACTTTTTAAATTTACTTTTGAAACGCCATTGAACCGCAAAGCTTACCACGGCTATGACGATCATTAAAATTATTCCCATATTATTTATTTTTTAATAAACTATTCAAAAATTATTCCGAATAAAAATAATCACAAATAATTTACCTTTAAGAACGTATGAAAAATAATTTTTCTTATTGGGAACAAGAATCCTTTTTAAGCGGTTTCGATGTTTTGATAATCGGTAGCGGGATTGTGGGATTAAGTGCAGCTTTAAGCCTAAAATCTCAAAAACCTAAATTAAAAATTGGGGTCTTGGAGGCTGGATTTCTACCCGCAGGTGCTAGCACTAAAAATGCGGGTTTTGCATGCTTTGGAAGCATTTCAGAGCTAATTGAAGAATTAAAAACAGGAAGAGAAGATCAAGTCGCGGAATTAATAGAGTTGCGCTGGAAGGGGCTAGAAAAGCTGAGAAAAAATCTGGGAGATAAGGCTATTTTATTTGAACAGTACGGCGGTTTTGAAGTGTTTAAGAGAACCGAATCAGATTTTGCAAAAACCTGTATTGAACAAATTCCCTACTTCAATAAATTGCTGGGGCCTTTAATTGGAAAGCCTGACATTTATGCAGTTAATAATACTAAAATTGCTGAATTAGGCATGAATGGTATCACAAACTTGATCCATAACAAATACGAAGGCCAGATAGACACCGGAAAAATGATGCTCGCATTAGTATCAAAAGTGCAAGGGCTGGGCGTTTCAATTTTTAATAATTGCAGGGTACAAAAAATTGAATCTAAATTAAATGAACAGGTACTTATCACTAATCAAGGTAATTTCAGAGCAAAATCGAGCATTTTAGCTACCAATGCCTTTGGGGCAGAGTTAATTCCAGAACTGGATGTATTTCCGGGAAGGGGTCAAGTTTTGATCACCGAGCCCATAAAGGGTTTGAAAATTAAAGGAAGCTTTCATTATAACCGAGGGTATACCTATTTCAGAAATGTGCACGATCGTATTCTTCTTGGTGGAGGCAGAGACCTTGATTTTGAAGCTGAGCAAACACTTGAACCCGGAATCACAGATATTATTCAGGAATCTCTTGAAAAATTGCTTTTTGAAACCATTGTTCCACAACAAAAAGTTAAGATAGAACATCGTTGGTGTGGGGTTATGGGATTTGGAAAGGAATTAAAACCGATTGTAAAGAAGATTGGGCCCGGTCTTTATTGTGCAGTTCGCTGTAACGGAATGGGTGTTGCCATGGGTAGCCTACTTGGCGAACAGGTAGCAAACCTTATTGATCTTTAAAACAGTATCCAAAAATGTATTTTTGATAAAGTTCAACAATATGGAAATCTATAGTATTATCGTTGCAGCATTGGTGATTATTCTGTTTTTTATATTCATCAGAACCAAGACAAAAACAGGTGAAATTAGTCAGGAAGTACTCGACCAATTAAATATAAGCAAAGCAAAAGCTGAAGAACGTGCCGATAACCTGAAGGCAGAATCGGATAAACTGCAAAAAGAGTTAGACTCTGAACGGGAAAAGCTATCTGAAGCAATGAAATCTTTGGAGGGTTCACGCTCCTATTTGAGGGCGCAACAGGAAAAAATCGACGAACAAAAAGCGGAGATCAGAAATAATCAGGAAAAATTCAATAAAGATTTTGAGCTAATTGCCTCGCGAATACTTGATGAAAAAACAAAAAAGTTTACCGAAGAAAACCGAACCAACCTAGATATTATTTTAAATCCATTCAAAGAAAATATTAAGGCCTTTGAAGAAAAAGTTGAAAAGGTATACAAGGCCGAATCGGATGAAAGAAATGTTTTGAAAGGCCATATTAACCAGCTGATTGAACAGTCTAACCTAATGAACCTTGAAACACAAAACCTGACCAAAGCATTAAAGGGCGATAATAAAAAGCAAGGAAACTGGGGTGAGATGATTCTAGAAAGGGTTTTGGAGCGCTCCGGACTAGTAAAAGATCAAGAATACAGAATCCAGGCTTCGCATCAATCGTCTGAGGGTGGTCGTTTTCAACCCGATGTGGTTATTGATCTTCCAGATGATAAGCACTTGATCATTGATGCCAAGGTTTCTTTAATTGCATATGAACGCCTAGTGAATAGTGAAACTGAAGAAGATCGCGACTTATTTACAAAACAGCATGTTGCCTCAATACGGAATCACATCCAAGAATTATCATCTAAAAACTACAGCGAGCTCTATAAAATCAACTCCCCCGACTTTGTGATGCTATTTGTTCCAATAGAGTCTTCTTTTGGAATTGCGGTTCAAAAAGATGCAGAACTGTTCAATTTTGCCTGGGATAAACGAGTAGTTATTGTAAGCCCTTCAACGCTACTGGCAACACTGCGCACCATTGCCAGTATGTGGAAACAAGAACGTCAGAACCGCAACGTAATGGAAATTGCCAGACTAAGTGGTGAGATGTATGATAAGTTTATTGGTTTTATTGGCGACATGGAGGGTATTGGTAAAAACATCAGGCAAAGTCAAGATGCTTATGATAAAGCCATAAACAAATTATCTAGCGGCAGGGGTAATCTTAGCATTACTGCAGAAAAGATCAAGAAACTGGGTGCTAAGACAGGAAAGCAACTGGATCAAAAATTCATTAATGAAGATGATCTTTAAAAAACCTATGATTCTGATTTAGGCAATAATTTTAAGGTGGTGGTTACAACTGTGAATTTAAGTTTTTATCGTGGTTTAATATACTTCTACATTTGAAATCAGTGGACAAGCTTTGGAATCTAGTATTGTAACTCGAATCTTCGAAGCTTGAACGGGTTCAATTTTTACTATTCTTTTATAACCTATGGTGCTTGCAGCCGCAACCTCGGTCCATTTTCCATTATTCCACACCTCCACAGTAAAACTTTTTACGCGTTGACCAAGCTTGATATATTCTTGCAGCAGGATATACTTTACCTTAGAAGCCTTACCGAGGTCAACTTCAAAACCACCGCTTAACTGACCATCGTTTGTGGCCCAATATGTTTCTTTGTTCGAATCGGTTAGATTTGCTCCAGCATATTTTGCTGAATTAGCTCTAAAAAAACTCGTTTTTACGCTAGCTTGTTTAGCCAAATTGTTTGCAAATTCGGTATCTAAAAGCTTTTTATATCCTCTTAAAGATTCTACATCTTTTTCATGAAAAAGACCGCGCTGATCTGGCGGAATGTTAAGAAGCAGGGTTGATCCTCTTCCAACAGAACTCAAATAGATATCAAACAATTGCTGAGGGGTCTTTACTTTATCATCTTCTTGGGCATGATAAAACCATCCTGGACGAATTGACACATCTACTTCGGCGGGGATCCACTTATCTCCATCAATTGATCCCGTGTTTAAAATGTCTGATATTCCAGACTTTCCGGCATGTAAAGTATCTGTTGAAATAGTATTCCAATTGGTTTCACCAGCTAATCCGCGTTCGTTTCCTACCCATCTTACACCCGGTCCGGCATCGCTGAAAAAAATAACCCCTGGTTGAATTTTGCTAACAATGTCTAAAGTTTTTGGCCAATCGTAATAAGATTTGGCATTTATTTTTCTAGCCTCTCGGGCTCCACCATAATATCCGTCGCCTCCGTTTGCACCATCAAACCACATTTCAAAAACTGGCCCGTAATTCGTAAATAATTCTTTTAACTGGTTTCTGTAGTATTCCAAATAAGCCGGTCGGCCATATTCTAGATGGTTTCTATCCCATGGCGACAGGTAAACTCCAAATTTAAGCCCGAATTTTTTTGAAGCATCTGCTGCTTCTTTTACCAAATCACCCTTTCCGTTTTTATAAGGACTATTCTTTATCGAATGTTCGGTATACTTACTTGGCCATAAACAAAAACCATCGTGATGTTTTGTGGTTAAAATCATGGTTTTAAAACCAGTTTCCTTTAGTGTTTTGGCCCATTGAACAGCATCCAGCGCAGAAGGGTTAAATATAGATTCCTTTTCGTCACCATATCCCCATTCCAAACCAGTAAACGTATTGGTGGTAAAATGCACAAATGCATTAGTTTCCATTTCATGCCACAACATTTGCTCTGGGCTTGGTATTGGAAAAACCGGTGCGGGCGAATTATTGTTATTGGTTTGTGCTATGGTACTTATTGACCATGTCAAAATGACTAAAAAAAATTTACCGGCTCTTATATTCATGAGTTTTAGTATATGATCACTAAATTTTTATCTTTTTATATTCGGGAATTCGGTGAATGCACCCTATTCCTGATTAGTTTTTAAAGAGTTCCAGCCCTGCGCTTTAATTGGATGAACTTTTTCTGATTTAGAGATTAGGTTACAACCCGCCGACGCTTCGGTCATATGACCAATAATGGAGATGTCTGGATTGTTTTTGATTTTTTCAAAATCAGACTGCTTAATTGTAAATAGCAATTCGTAATCTTCACCTCCGTTTAAAGCGCAAACCGTGGGGTCGATTCCAAATTCTCGAGCTGTATCATAGGTCATTGGGTCGATAGGAATCTTTTCTTCGTATAAATTGCAGCCCTTGTTTGACTGTTTGCAAATGTGCAATATTTCGGATGCAAGCCCATCAGAAATATCAATCATGGATGTTGGCTTGATTTTCATAAGCTTCAACGCTTCAACAATATCTTTCCTGGATTCTGGTTTAAGCTGACGCTCTACGATATAATCTTTACCTTCTAGATCGGGCTGAATATTAGGGTTTTCAAGAAATATGTTTTTTTCTCTTTCAAGCAACTGAAGCCCTATGTATGCACCACCAAGATCGCCTGAAACACATAAAAGATCGCCTTCGTTTGCGCCATTGCGATAACAGATGTCTTTTTCGTCGGCATAACCAATACTGGTTACACTAATGATTAATCCCTGTTTTGATGAGCTTGTATCACCGCCTACCACATCAATACCGTACTTTTCACAGGCGATACTAATGCCTTGATATAATTCCTCAATAGCTTCAATGGGAAATTTGCTAGATAAGCCAATAGATACCGTGATTTGGGTGGCTGTACCATTCATTGCGTATATATCGCTCAGGTTGACCTGAACTGCTTTGTAGCCCAAATGTTTTAATGGGGTGTAGGCCAGATCAAAATGAATTCCCTCGAGTAAAAGGTCGGTTGAAATCAAGGTTTTTTTGCCTTCAAAATTCAAAACAGCTGCATCATCACCAATGGCTTTAAGCGTGCTTTTATTAGTAATTTCGAAATTTTTGGTCAGATGATCAATTAGTCCAAACTCTCCTAATTGCTCTATTTCAGTGCGTCCTTTGTTTTCAAACATGGTAAAATCTTAAGATACAAAGGTGCTAATTTTCATCAGTAAACTATTTGTTTTTTAGTATAGATGGTAATAACACAAGAAACGCGGTTAAGCTAGGGTAAATTATACGCGCGTTTCATTTTATCATATTCTGCACGGGGTACCTGAACCAAAACAGGATTTTTTTTCTGGTCAAGAAAATCAATGAGCTTCAGAATATCGGTTTCTTTCATCGCGGTACAGCCAGCCGTGGGGCTAGCGCTTCCACTCCAAATATGCATAAATATACATGAGCCCCCATCTGGGGTTGCGGGCTTAGTGTTATAATCAACAAAGATGCCATACTTATAAACATCGCTTTTCATCCGCATGGTTTCGGCAGAGGTCCAGTCTTTTTTAACCGTGTCTGTTTTCACTATTTGGTTATAAAAAGCTGATTTAGAATCATCCACACAAAAGGTTTGCAGATCAACTTTCAGAGAAGTCATATTAGCCTTTATTTCTTCGTATCCAAATAGCCCGCTTAAATAAAATATGCCGGCGGGTGAATTGCCATCACCCTCTTTTTTTAACCTGCCTTTATTGAGTTCTGTTGGATGCAGTCCCTTTCCCCAAGCCATGCCGCTTCTGCCTGTCACTATCGGAATATCCTTTAGAACCAATTTCCATCCACCCGATTCGTATTCATAAACATTCATTTCGCCCTCAATTTTATTCCAGGAACCCGAGGTAACCACTATAAGTTGTGAGGATTTAAATAAATTATGTAAATCTTCCTGCTTATTTAAGAAAAACAAGAATAATAAGGAGAAAATAAATGAAAACGAATTCATAGAAATATTAAATAGCATTTTTTAACCAGTCTTTTCCTTCCGAAAACCGGGTAACCAGCATTGCAGAAACGGTATCGCCGGTAGCGTTTAATAATGTAGCCATTGGGTCAACCAGTGTTCCAATAATCATAACAACAGGAAGCATTTCAACAGGAAAATTATAAACAGTCATAATCATAATCTCGGCAATATATCCTCCGTTTGGAATTCCGCCTTCTACAGTACTCAGAATAACCGTTAATCCCAAAGCAATAATTATTGTTTCGGGATTCATAAAATCCTTTCCCATAATAGCAAAAACGGCTGCAATTTTTATAATTGCAGAAATACTTGATCCGTCTTTATGAAGTGGTGCCCCCAAGGGTATTGCTAAGTTGGCTATATGATCGGGAATTTTCATTGCTCTAGCCGCTGTCAAATTAGCGGGTATGGTAGCAATGCTGCTGCAAGTGCTTAATGCAGTAAAAGAGGGGACCATGTTGTTTTTCCAATAAATCTTAAGCCCGGGGATACCTGCAGCAATAAAAGCAAAAAGACTAAAGAAAACGATAAAATAGAACAGGCTTAATCCATAATAAATAGCCATTGAATGACCATAGGTTCCAAATAACTGAGGACCAAATACACCAATCTGATAAGCAAAATAAGCACCCAGACCAATTGGAGCAATTTTCATTATCAGAATAAGCAGTTGCTTCATTACTTCATCGCCAGCAAGAAGAAATTTTTTAAATGGCTCAGCTGGTTCACCAGATCTGGAAGTAGCAAACCCAATTAGTAATGAAAAAATGATAAAAGCAAGCATACTCTTGCGGGATAGAAGCTCATAAAACTCATTAACGGTCAATAAACTAGTAGCTTGTTCGCCCCAGCTCTGGGTTTTTATATCCTCAACTACCTGTGCTGAGCTTTCTATGGTTTGAGGCAAAGGGAATAACCAAACAGCAAATACGGTTAAAACAGCTGAAATAAAAACAGTTCCAATAAAAACCAATAAGGTTAAAAACATAATCTTACCCATCTTTTTATCCCTATCCATATTGGCTACAGAAGATGATATTGCGAAGAAAATAAGAGGAATAACTGCTGTGAAAAGCAGGTTTAAAAATATATCTCCAAGAGGTTTAAGTGCCTCAACTTTCTTACCCAATAGTAAACCCAGAATGGTTCCTACCATAATTCCGAGTAGTAGTTTTAAAATACTATTATAGTTTTTAAGAAACCCGGATAACTGGTTATTCATAAATTATAATCCAAATTTTGCAGATATTTCTAACATTCTCTCAATGGGTTTTTGTGCTTTCAGAATAATATCCATTGGAACGCTTACTTCAGGAAGATTGTTTTTAATACATAAATATAGTTTTTCAAGCGTATTTCTTTTCATGTGTGGGCAATCATTGCAAGCACATGAATTATTTGGCGGCGCAGGAATAAACGTTTTATCTGGACTAGCCTTTTCCATCTGATGAATTATTCCACTTTCAGTAGCAACTATAAATTCTTTGGCGGGATTATTAATAGTATACTTTAATAATCCAGTAGTAGACCCTATATAATCAGCCATTTTAAGGATAGATTCTTCACATTCAGGATGAGCAATAAATAAAGCTTCTGGATGTCTATTTTTTAATTTTAATATTCTTTGTTGTGAAAATATTTCATGAACCATACAAGCACCATTCCAAAGAACTAAATTTCTACCTGTTTTTTTTGCTACATACGCTCCCAAATTTTTATCGGGTCCAAATATTATTTTTTGATCTCTTGGTAAACTTTCTACTATCTGAACAGCATTTGATGAGGTACAAACAATATCACTCATAGCTTTCAATTCTGCAGTACAATTCACATAGGTTATAACCATATGATCGGGATACTTTTCTTTAAATTTTGCAAACAATCTTGGCGGACAACTATCTGATAAAGAACAGCCTGCTTTTAAATCAGGCAATAAAACTTTCTTTTGTGGAGATAGTATTTTTGCGGTTTCTGCCATAAAATGTACTCCGGCAAAAACTATTACATCAGCATCGGTTTTAGCTGCTTCTTGCGATAAACCAAGACTATCTCCAATATAATCAGCAATATCCTGTATGTCTGGATCCTGGTAATAATGTGCTAGTATGACTGCATTTTTATCTTTTTTTAAACGGTTAATTTCAGCAAATAGATCTAGTGTTGGGTCAATCACTTCGTCTATAAATCCTTTTCTATTAAGTTCTTCGAAGGTATTCATTTATCAACTATTCAATAAATACAATTTATATTTTAAATAAGATTCTTATTGTTTATTAGGGTGTTGGTAATGTTTATAAATAGTATAAAATAGTATATGATTAATTGTTTTTAATTAATTGTTAACAATTTCTAAACAATTATTAATGCTATATTATTGATAAACAAGTAGTTTAATTATCCTAATTATTTTTTAATTAGTTATATGTTTATTTTTTACAAATTATAAAAAGTGGAATACTCTGTATTTTTTGGTTAAAACTAAATCAAAAATAAACTAATTTCGGCTGAATAAAACTATTTATAAGTCTGTTTGTATTTTATTCAACTACTATTACCACTAAATTAACATCTTTGAGGAGGTTATTAACATGATTTTTAATTGCAGTTCATTTCAGTTTATTAATTTATGAAGAGTGTTGATTTTTTAGTTATTGGATCAGGTATTGCCGGTTTAAGCTTTGCATTAAAAGCCGCACAATATGGTAAGGTTTTGATAGTTACAAAAGCGAATGAAGATGAATCTAATACAAAATATGCACAGGGCGGTGTAGCGGTTGTTGTTGATAAGGAGGAAGATTCGTTTGATAAACACATAGAAGATACTCTTATTGCTGGGGATGGTTTGTGTGATAAGCAAATTGTTGAAATTGTTGTAAGGGAGGGTCCGGCCCGTATTGATGAAATTATTAAATACGGTACTCATTTCGATAAAACTAAAAAAGGAATATTTGATCTTGCTAAAGAGGGTGGACATTCAGAAAGCCGCGTGCTACACTATAAGGATATAACTGGTTTAGAGATAGAGAGAGCTTTATTAGCTCAAATTCATTGTAATCCTAATATCGAAATTTTAACCCACTATTTTGCTGTAGAACTTATTACTCAGCATCATATAGGAGAATTTGTAGATAAAAAATCTGGAGATATCGAATGTTATGGTATTTATGCTTTAAATACCGCCTCAAATAAAGTAGAAAAGTTTTTATCTAAAGTTACATTAATGGCTTCTGGTGGTGCCGGTCATATTTATGCTACTACAACAAATCCTGTAATAGCCACAGGTGATGGAATTGCAATGGCTTATCGTGCTAAAGCCAAGGTTCGAAACATGGAATTCATACAGTTTCATCCAACCGCTTTATATAATCCAGGTGAGTATCCTTCTTTTTTAATTTCGGAGGCTGTGAGAGGTTTTGGCGGTGTTTTAAAAACAAAAGATGGCGAAGAATTTATGCGAAATTATGATGATAGAGGTTCGCTTGCTCCGCGTGATATCGTAGCACGTGCTATAGATGCTGAAATGAAGAAGTCTGGAGATGATTTTGTTTATTTGGATATACGACATCGTGCCAAGGCCGATATTTTATCTCATTTTCCGAATATTTATGCAAAGTGTCTGAGTATTGGAATAGACATGACACGTGACATGATTCCGGTAACCCCTGCTGCACATTATATGTGTGGTGGAATAATGGTTGATGAGGATGGAAGATCGTCTATACACCGCTTGTATGCTTGTGGTGAATGTACTTCTACCGGGCTTCATGGTGCAAATCGCTTGGCCTCAAATTCTCTTCTTGAGGCGCCTGTTTTTGCTCATAGAATATTTGAGCACGCTATCAAAGTTTTTAAGAACAATGTTATTCCCAATAATATACCAGAGTGGGATGAAACAGATACTAAATTATCGAACGAAGATATTTTAGTGACCCATAATCTTCGTGAAACACAAAAGGTTATGAGCGATTATGTTGGTATTGTGAGATCTGATTTTAGATTAGAACGTGCTTTGCGCCGTTTGGGTTTATTGCATGACGAGACAGAGAGTTTTTATAAAAAGACCACCCTTTCGGTTAAACTTTGTGAATTAAGGAATGTTATTCAAAATGCCTATATAGTTATTAAGTCTGCCATGATTCGTAAAGAAAGCCGTGGTTTACATTATACTACTGATTATAAGGCGCACGCTCAGGAACCTCACGATACCATATTTTAATATATAAATTATGCCATTAATTTTACCAGTAA
>Ga0222712_10000958_pt1 | contig 36811 bp, 45 predicted proteins | sample C33_657DmetaG_FD_165043 | JGI IMG/M metagenome (GOLD analysis project Ga0222712, IMG submission 165043) | Estuarine water microbial communities from San Francisco Bay, California, United States - C33_657D | ecosystem: Environmental > Aquatic > Marine > Unclassified | place: USA: California... | reverse complement strand
ATCACGGGGCTGGCCGCGCTACTCCACTGGAGTACGCTCTACTCCACCCACCCGGAGCGGGATACGTACGTTACGTACGTAACGTACGTTGTGCCCCTGTTGACAGGTAACGTATAGCATGGTAGAATGTACTTGTTGGCTCGTTGAGCCAGCCGATACCCGCCGAGCGGGCTTACTACACTGGAGTAGCTACCATGAGCACAATCCCTAGCGTTACCCGCAACGAACTCATCGCAGGCATTTTCGCTGCGGCCACCAATCTGGACGCGAGCCTTAACGAGAAGCTGGGAGAACTGGCCAGCATTCTGGCCGCAGAGGTTGCCCCGTTCGACCTCCCGCTGGCCAGCAAGCTGGCGTTGCTCGAAAGCGCGTACGCGGCCGACTTCAAGAAGATGTCGGCCAACCGCAACACAGTGGCCAGCCTCAGGGCCGCGCTGACCTGTAAAGTTGCTGGCGGTATGCTGGTGGAAGTCAAAGCACCATCCAAAGACGGCAAAGCTGGTGCCGTGCTCAAGCCCGCCGACAAGCTGTCAGTGGGTGAGGCGAAGAAGTTCGCTGCCACCGTGAAAGCTGACGCGGCCGAAGCCGAACGCAGCCCCGAGGAAGCTGCACGTGCCGAAGCCCTTGAGCGTTCCATGAAAGCCGCAGCACAGGAAGTGAGCAACAAGCTGGCAACAGCGGTAGCGCAAGCCAAAGCCGAGGAAGCCTTCGCGTATGTCCTCCACGACGCGCAACGCGCCACGCTGGTGGCGAAGCTGGCCGCTGTTGGGTACAGGCTGGCGAAGCTGACCACGGCACCCACCAAGTAGTTCCCACCAACCTAGCAGCCCCGGGCAATCCCCGGGGCTTTTTTTCGCCCGCACACCCTCTACTATCACCAAGCTGCCCAGACAGGCATATTTACTACACTGGAGTAGACTCTACTACACACTAAAGGCCAGTGGGATACGTATCGGGCCAAGTGTCAACAAATATGTAGTGGGCTCAAGCACTTAGCGTTTTTAGTGTCAACATACTTACACCAAGCTTACACACTGGAGTAGGATCTACGGTCCACTAATGGCTAGTAGAATGGGCGAAAGCCCGAAACGTAGACTGGCGCATACTAGATCTATTATAAATAGAAAGTACGGAGCGTGAAAAGACGCTGTAAGTCGTTGATTACGCAGCAAGTGCCAACTCAACCCGGCAGAAAGTGCCACTGACATCCAGAGATGTCAAGAAAAACGCAATGAAACCAACGAGATGCAACCGCAGGTGTCAACTTGCTATACTTGTACATGTACATGTACATCAATATCGTGGCGTGTACGGGGGTGACACTGATCCGTACTGCCAGCAACATTTTTCGTATCTCCCCTAATTTCTCCGTCACGTAAAGATTTCTCTCTCGCCCAAAAAGGTGACAAGTTGACACTTTTCGCGGAATGATTCTCATTACGCTCGTAGCCCGTTGTTTCCTTACGTACTTTCCAATAGCCTACAAGTGTCAAGGTTATTAGCGTTTTTGACACCTGCGTTGACACTTTTACTTTCTACTCGTCACTAGCTCCCTCCACCAACTAAGTGCCCCTATTGACTTTTACTAACCTTTGTGGTATAATGGTCTTAGACGCTGGGGAATTACACCAGCAAGAGTAGATGCTACTCCACTGTAGTATCTACGGCAGCACAGCAGGATGGTCTGGGATTCAGAGCTTGAGTCTGCAAGGGAAGCACTGGCAATACCGGAAAGCCCCACGCTGCAAGGTGGGCAGCTAGTACGGCGCGAATAACCGAGGGGAATCCCCGAGGGCGCGAGGGCGGCAATAGCGCACAGAGATGCGATGCCCTGCAAAACAGAGACCTTGTGAGTTCGGGGTGGAGTAGCTTGCCGCACTGGAGTGCGGCGAAGCCCTGTAAGGACGACTGAACGAAGCCCCTGCTGGTACCAATATGTGGAGTAACTCCATGGCCAAGGCATGGTGGCTCACTGCCGCCTAAACCTCATGGGGTTTCTGTGTGTGCCTTACTGCCAGCCGGTAGGGCCCGGCTCCTTGCCAAGTAGTTGGTGGGCGGGGGGAAGGCTCGGTAGGGCTCACACAGAAACCGTACCACGCAGTACCGTACCCGGCGGACCCGGGGTTGCAGTAATTACTACACTGGAGTAGACCTTGAACAAACCAATCTATGAAGACGAGCGCAACTACGGACGGGAGGCCCTCGCCATGGCGGCGTGGGTGTTCCTCGTGGTGTGGATGGTGGGGGTGTCGATGGCCGAGGAACCGTCCGTCGGTTGCTCGACGGACACCGAGTGCGAGGGGGAGTAATAATGGATAGCCCGTCCGCCCTCATGTCAGCTGCCCTTCGTGCCTTGGAGGGGCGCGAGTGGTACACGTTCGACGAGCTATCCGACGCGGGGCAGAAGCACGCCGTGCGTGCGTACGTGGATAACACTCAGGAACTGGCTCACGTCGAGCTAAGCACGGACTATGAGGAGGAGATACTCACGAAACTGGGGGTAGATGACGTTGGTATCTCGTGGTCCGGGTTTGGCAGTCAGGGCGATGGGGCCTCGTTCATCGGCAGCTACGCCTACTCCAGAGTAGTAAACAACGTCGGGAAGTACCCCGCTGGCGTGCTGGATGAGCTACGCCCCCTGTACAAGCAGCTGATCGCGCTACAGCGTAGGCACCAGTGGCGGTTGTGTGCCAACATCGAGCGGAGGACCAGCCGGTACTACCACGAACATACCGTGGACATTCACGTGTACCGCACCGACGAGAAGGACGTGCCGGAGGACGTGGCTACGCAGCTTGGCGACATCCTGCGGGGCTTCATGCGCTGGGTGTATCGCAGCTTGGAGAAGGAGTGGGACTACCAGACCGGAGAGGGTGCAGTGGAGTACTTGCGCAACTGCTACGACCAGTACGACGAGCAGGGGCATTTGCTGTGAGCCGTAGGCATGGGGCGGCACGTGCCCCCTTCCCCACCGTGATGGCGCAAGCCCTGCACGGCTGGCGGGGGTTGGACGTGGCGCAGCCCGAGGCCGTCGACGTGACACGCGTGCCTGTAGAACCTACCATCGTGCTGGAGGGCATGACGCGCCCGAGCAAGGCTGGCCTCACGGCGCTGCGTCGGTCGGCGCTGGTGCACGTTGCCAAGCGGATGATGCAGGGCGAGGACCGGTTCGTCTCGCATGAGGACTACGCGCTGTACTTCGCGGCCGAGGACGCGAAAGAGACGCTCAGGTTGATCGAGCGGGAATTCCCACCGGAAACACACTGGAAGGAGGACGTGCCATGAAGTAAGAAAGCCCAATCACTGGCCACACGAAACCCACTCCGGGAGCGTACTCTACGTGGGCGGATTGGCACTTAGGGGTCGTCTAGCGCAACTGGTGCAGACCCGTAGTACGCGGCACCGCAGTACCGTACCCGGCGGACCCCGGGGTTTTGTTACTACACAGGAGTAGATCATGAGTCTGAAGGACAAGTGCATGTTGGTAAGTCTGTCCATTGGCAAGCCGCAGATGACGGCCAAGGACAAGCAGGCGACGACCGAGGTGGCCGTGGACAAGCACGCCACGGAGGACGTGGTGGCGGTGACCAAGAAGCTGTACCCCAAGCACATGCTCAAGCCCATCCTGCACGCGGAGACGGCGGCGAGGTCGTACCTCAAGAGTGTGACCGAGCCGAGGGGCCCCGGGCTGGGCGTGCTGCCCTCCAAGCTGTTCATGGAGTTCCACCCGAAGATGGGCGAGTTCCGCGTTGGGTTCTTCCAAGCGGTGACGGTGTTCCTCAACAACTACTCCAGTGTATTGGCCATCGCACAGAGCCAGCAGGGGTCGATGTTCGAGCACAACACGTACCCGGACGTGAGCCAGTTGCGTTCGGAGTTCTCGTTCGACGTGTTGTACCCGTCTCTGGAATCAGCTGGCAACATCACCCTGCAGATGGAGGCCGAGGGCCTCGCCGTCTACCGCAAGGAGATCGAGGCGCAGACCAACGCCAACCAATCGGCACGGCAGAAGATGCTGTTCGGTAGGTTGGGAGAGGCGGTCAAGCGCATCAGTGTCCAGTGCGGCAAGGAGGATGGTAAGATTTACGACACGCTGACCAGCAACCTCGACGACATGCTGCGCATCCTCCCCGCGCTCAACTTCGACGACGACCCTGTGTTCAACGCGGTGTGCGTGGATGCCCGCAAGCTGCTGGTGGCACCGCAAGCGATACGCACCGTGCCCGAGGTGCGCCAGACCGTGGCGTCTACGGCCGATGAGATCCTCGCCAAGATGGCCGCAGCGGGGTTCGCATGATTGACCCCGCTGTCCCGCAGTGCATTCTCATCGTGGGGACGCAGCACCTGCTGATGCCGCAGGAGGATGCGTTCAACCTGTTCCGCAAGCTGCGGGACGCTACGGCGCTTGACTCCCACTACGGTGCTAAATACACTGTAGATACTACTAAAGCGGAGCTTCGCATTGCGTCGCTCAGCCCCACCGCGCTGGCTGCGATTCTGTTGGCGGAGTGATGGAGTTCACGTACAAGGTGGAGTTGGCGGAGTTTCACCGGATGCCCCGGGTCAGTACGTCGGCTCGATGGGTAACCGTGTCGTACGGGTGGTTCAACTGGGTGTACTTCAGGGACGTACCCGCCCCCAGTGATACCGCCCGCGCAGTAGCAATGACTAAGGCATTGTTGCAGCTGGACGCATGACCTTCCCCGAAGGGTTTCGGGTTAACCACTACTCCATGGGAGTAGACGATAGGAGTTACGAATGAAGATCGAGTGGATTGCAGAAGAACTGGTGGAGAACTACAACAACCTCCACCGTCGTCGTCGCACGATGTTCCTGCTGGGGCCCTCTGGTGTGGGCAAGTCGGACAGCATCCGTGAAGCGGCAGCGACACTGTCCTCGCAGTACAAGTGCGCTGTACCGGTGCTCGACAAGCGGCTCAGCCAGATGGAGCCGCCGGACTTCGGTGGAGTACCCAGCGTGGTGAACGGCCGGACGGTGAAGAACGTGCCGGACTGGTGGCCCTCCGACCCCGACAGCCGTGGCATCCTGCTGTTGGACGAGATCACGAGCGCCCCGCCCGTGATGCAGGCTGCGGCATACGAGGTGGCGTTGGACCTCAGCATGGGCGGTGAGCCCCTGCCTGAAGGCTGGATGGTCGTGGCTGCGGGTAACCGTGCGTCTGACCGTGGTGTCACCTACCCGTTGGCAGCACCCCTGCTGGCACGGATGACCGTGGTGACCGTGGAGTCGAGCCTCGATGGGTTCGTCGCGTACTGCGGCAAGCACAACGTACGTGGCGAGATTGTCGCGTTCGTGAAGAGCCGTGGCGAGTACCTCAACGAGCGCGACGAGACGATCAACACCAAGATCGCGGAGTTGCCCATCGGCAAGCCGTTCAGTAACCAACGTGCTTGGACTACGGCAGCGCAGTACTACCTCGACAGCCCGGTAGAGCGGCGGTTGGAGTTGATGCGCGGCAGTGTGGGGGACCGTGCTGCTACCGACCTAGAAGTGTTCTTGCGTATCTGGCAGACCATGCCCTCCATCGACGCGATCTTCAAGGACCCTGACTCCGTGGATACTCCAAAGGATGCAGCTACACGTTACGCTGTGTCGGTGGGGATCGCGGTGCGCCTGACGGCGACGAACTTTGCCATGGCCAAGAAGTACTTCGACCGGCTCCCGGGCGAGTTCAAGGCACTAACGGTGAAGCTCGCCTACAAGCGCGACAACACCATCGCGGAGTGCGCGGCGTTCGCTGAGTTCGTGGCGGAGAACCCCGAGTTGTGGAAGAGGGGGGCCTGACATGAAACGAGGCACTGTACGCGCCGTGTTCGAGGATGGCGCTCCTCCTGAACACCTCACCGGCTATATCGTCCCCTGCCCTGCGCACCCCCGGTACGCGTTCGTGGTGGCAAAGCACGAGGGATGGTGGCGGGTGTCGGAGGTGTACACCGGCGCACGAGTGAGCGATGTTCAGAAGACCCGGGCCGACGCAGTCCGTGCATTCCACACCCGCATGGAGGGCGTCAGCGCCGCGTCCCTCGGTGCTGCGGTGGCGAAGAGACTTCTGGGAGACGCCGCATGAAGAAGACTACGTTCACCAAGGCGTTGAAGTTCTCTGAGTCGCGTAAGGGCGGGGTAAACACCCGTTCCGGCTACCCCGGGTACCTGCTCGAACACCCCGCCGTGCCGTACGGGTCGGTAGTGGTCGGCAGGGGGAGCAAGCGGGATATGGATCGGGCCTTGGGGTACTCGCTTACCAACTACTGGGTGGCGTACGACCCTGTGACTGGTTGCCGTATCTACGGCGGTGCACGGTATACCACCCGTGACCGGCTAGTGGCCGAGTTGACTTACACGCTGAACCGCCGCCCAGAATCATTGCAGGAAGAACTACGCCGGGCCGCAACCATAAACGCAAAGGCTATGTTGTCCGCTTAACTACTCCATTGGAGGTAACTATGAATCACGAGCAAAGGCTGGATATTGCAGCGGCGAAGCTGGCCATTCGCCAACCGTTTATCGCCACGATCTTTAGCGGGTTGCGGCGCGAGATATCCGACACCGTACCTACGGCGGCGGTGAAGGGAATGCACCTGCGGTTTAACCCGCTGTTCATGGACGTGCTGGACGACGAGGAGTTGCTGTTCGTAGCAGCACATGAGGCGATGCACCCAGCGTTGCTTCACTCATACAGGGTGGGCGACAGGCAACCGGGGCTGTGGAATACGGCGGCAGACGCCACGATCAACCCACAGTTGATTGAGTCGGGGTTGAAGATGCCTGTGTGGGATGACAAGAAGTTTGCGATGTTCCCCGAAGCCAAGGCGGAGGGGAAGAAGAAGGGGGACCCCTTCGGTGTGCTGATCGACTGGGTGAAGGGCGACATGGACTCGGAAGTCGTGTACCAGAAACTTATCGAAGAGCAGGAGAAGAAGGAGAAGGACAAGCCCGAGGACGGCAGCGGTGACGGCAGCGGTGACGGTGACCCGAAGGGAGGGTGGGGTAACTCCGGGGATCTGGAAGCCGCTGATGGCGCGGGGGGTGAGGGAGATGCGCAGTCCGAGGCAGAGGTCCGTGTGTTGGTGTCTCAAGCTGCCCGCACGGCGTTCGCTTCGGGGGACAAGTCCGCTCTCATACAGCGTATCTTGGGTGTGTGCAGTCAGTCGGACACGGACTGGAAGGACGAGACGCGTTCGATGATGACCGAGTCATCGCGCAATGACTACTCGTACCGCCGGTTCTCTCGTCGGTTCCTGTACACGGGTGTCTACCTGCCCTCACTGTGGTCGGAGAGTCTGGGTACGCTGGGTGTGGGTATCGACACGTCCGGGTCCATGACCGAGAGCCAGCTGGCAGCTATCGAGAAGAACCTTCGCATCATCATCGAGGACTGCGCCCCCGACCGGGTCATCGTCGTCTACTGTGATGCAGAGATCAACAAGACGGTCGTCTTCGAGAAGGGCGAGGAGCTTGTGCTGGAGATGTGCGGCGGTGGCGGCACCGACATGCGGAAGATCACCGACTACTTCAGTGGAGTAGAGGAGCGACTGGCCGGGGTGATTGTGTTCACTGACCTGTACACGCCGTTCCCTACGGTCGAGCCCGACTACACGCTGTTGTGGGGTGCGGTCAACGCGGACCGGAGCACGAAGCCGCCGGTTGGGCGCAGGGTTGAGGTGAAGGTATGAGCGCCGTGATTATGCCCCGGTACGTGGGGGCCAACATGATCGAGATGCAATACCCCGACGAGACCCTCGTGCTGTTTAGCTACAAGACACCCGTGGCTGCGTGGATACGGGGGCCCGATAGGTTCCTGCGTACAACTGCTACACACAGCAACACGACGGGGCGGCACATCGCCAAGTGGTTCCGGTTGTTCGGGGTCGTCAACCCTCGCCGCGTTCCACAGGACTACATCGACGCCTTCGCATCATGTAGTCCAAAGGTATGGGCGTTACGAGATGCAATCAAAGAACTAGGAGCATGACATGGAACAGAAAGACGTAAGGGCGCTGTTTGAACGCGTTCAGCGCATCGAGGCCCGCATGGTCCGGGGCTTCACGGAGTTGGGCGTGGTCGTAACAGATGACGACGGATGGTGTCGCATCGACCATGGGAAGCACACGGTCCACCTCAAAGGCGGGGGGAAGAGTTTCAAGGCGGTGCAGATCGCCCTTCTCAACGACGGGGCCCGGACCGGGGATGTGTACGAAGTGTCCGTCGCGGGTGTCCGCGTCGGTTCAGTTATCTCGCTTTAACTAAAAAACTAGGAGCACTACAAATGGACCAAGCAGAGATGTTGGACCTGTTGGCTAGCCTGTACGGCAAGCTGGTGAACGACGTGGCAGCGAAGGTGATCTCGTTGCAGACCCAGAACAACGGGCTGGACACGCTCAAGGAGCACATCGCGGAAGCCGTGAAGGCGCAGATCGGCACCGACATTGAGGACGCCGTGCGTGACTACGATTTCAGCGATGCAATCGACAGCGCTATGTCGGACTTCGACTTTGGGCTGGACGACGTCGTCAGCGAGTACCTCTCCGGGCGCACCGGCAAAGACGCCCTGAAAGACGCGCTCCGGTCGTGCGACTTCACCGTGTCCGTATCGTAAGAACAAACCACAAGGAGCGTCACATGAAACGCAAATCCCCACGAAGTGCTTTCACTACGGCCGTATTATCATTCATCCGGCTTAACGCAGGGAGCAACGTGCTCAACGTCCATGCAGGATTTCCGGGCGTCACTATCAAGGCCGTATCCAACAGCTTGTCATCCCTATGGGTTGGCCGGTACCTGACCCGTGTCAAGGGGGTGACGAAGAACGTTAGCGGTCAGACCCTGTACGACTATACCGCTAAGAGTTCACACCCCAAGCGGGCCAAGCCAGTCCTGTTGTGGAAAGACATTATTGCTGTCACCCCAGAGGAAGACGAAGCGATGAGCAAACTAGCGATGAACATAGACGCCCACTCCTCTGGGCATCAGTTCGATATACCCAAGTCCATCCTCGACGAAGCCCAAGAGATCATCTACGGCGACCGTGAGAAAACCTACGGGGCCCCGGACAAGAACCTCAAGATGATCGGTGACCTGTGGGCTGCATACAGTGGAGTACCGTTCACTGCCGAGGATGTGTGCAACATGATGATCTTGCTGAAGGTGGCACGCCTCGCTAACGACCCCAAGCACCGCGACAGTCAGGTTGATCTGTGCGGTTACGCGGCACTCATGGAGAGGATACAGAAATGAAAATTAACGGGCAGAAGGTAAAGGGGGTGGAGTTTGCCTTTGACACGTGCCACAAGATTTACGTGTGTGAAACCAAGGACGACAGGGAGGCCGCTGAAGACGCCGGTTACGAGATATACCCGGTAGAAGCTATCGAGACCGCTTACGACGGTAGCTGCCCCCTGAGATTCGTCAGTAATTGGGGTTTGACTAAACATTACGTCAGACAAAGTGAACACGCTGTTTTTGAGGAGGTGTGAGATGAAGGAAACCCTGAACTGGGGTGACCTACGCGTCCTCGGGCGCACCGACAAAGGGGGGCGGTGCGGCCCGTGCCGTGACTGCTGGGATGTGACCGTCGAGGCCGTGAGTTATCTGAAGCACTAAGACATTCCGACACGATTGTCGCAATGTCCACAAGACCGGGCACAGCCCGGTCATAACTAGAAAGGGAACTAAAAATGAAAAGCTTCAAAGACGCAATGCAGTTGGGCAATGACATAAGCAACCTGTGCCATGAGATTTTCCGCAAGGATGATCCAGATGATATGGCGTTCTCCTTCAAGTTGGAGGACAACGGGGGCGAGGAGGGCGATGGGTTCAGCATCGTCTTCGACTGGTGCGCCGTCGATACGGGTTACCCGGTGGAGCAGTCAACCATCTTGGAAACCAAAGAGGTGCCGGGATATCGGGTGTGGGTAGGCGTGATGAAGTCCGGTGGACACTGGGAGCCGGACTATATGGACGATGCCTCGCGCTGCGAGACGGTGAGCCGCACCGAGGCTATCCGGTGTGTGCTTGAAGAGTATATCTCGTGGCGCATGGAGCAGATGCGTGAGTCCGACTATGCGGCAGAATTCAACCAAGAGGAGGTGTGAGATGAAGACGACGACATGGTCAAGAACTACCAAGAAGAGGGGCATTGAGATATGAAAGAAACCCTGAACTGGGCTGACCTACGTGCCCTAGGTACGACAGACAACGGGGGGCGGTGGCATCCAAACGAGGATATCGCTGAGTACTTCAACTCCATCCGGAGTCCATCCCGTGCGTGGCCTCACAGTTACGCCCGAGCCGCGCAAACTAGCAAATTTGCCAACTGGCTGTTTGATAATCGGGCGGAGTTGGCTCAACGATTTTTTAAGGAACTGAAATGACCGTCAAATTAAACAAGGCGCACCGCGAAGACGCGGACGCTCTAAGGGCGCTGTTCCGTAAGTGGATGAACAAACCCAGCTTGTCGTCAGTGCAGGCCCACGAGGATTGGGACGCGGAGTTTGCCGAGTCCGTCATCGTTGTGATGACGCTACAAGAACTGGAGATGAAATGAAAACGAGCGAACTGACAGGCACCGCTCTTGATTGGGCGGTGACGAAGTGCGAGGAAGTAAAGATCGGGCAGCCAGAGGGACGCACGTTTGCGTTCGAATGGTCGCTGATGCACGATGCAGGCGACATGTACTACTCAACCGACTGGGCGCAAGGTGGCCCGATCATTGAGCGGGGAGGGATCGGCATAGATCTCTGGGGCAACGATAAATGGGTGGCGAATTACTGCGAAGCAGAACAGTACGGCCCCACGCCGCTGATCGCAGCCATGAGAGCGTTCGTTGCCAGCAAGTTGGGCGACGAGGTTGACGTACCGGAGGAACTGAAATGAAACCAAGAACCCTGAAGACCAAGGTCAACCAGAAGACGGTGGACAAGATTACTGTTTTGGTTGATGCCATTGCGGATGACGCTTACTGTGTGGAGTGCAAGGGGGCTGAGATTGAGCAGTTCCTTATCAACACGGCTTGTAGGTTGCAGATGATCGAAGCTATTATTTATACGAGGGCGCAGAAATGACACCAGAAGAAGCAATCCGCCGCGCAGAAAACATCGTGGCAAAACCATACCAGACATTCTCCACCGACGAGGCCCGAGAGATTATGGCGGGGCTGTTGAAGGCGTTGGACGAAAAAGCGCTGGAGGCGAAATGAAGGCTCGTTTTGCACTTACGTTGCTTCTTTTGCTCTGGGCGGTACTGTGTGTCTACTTGGTGTATATCGCTGACGCAGAGCGGTCTGCCTGTGCTGCCAAAGGGGGCGTGGCACTTACTGATGGTTGCTACCGAGTGACAAAAGAGAAAATAACATGACACCAGCAGAAAAGTTATCCGAAGCCATCAAGTGGCTAGACACACGGTGGGTGCTGCACCCACAGAACCGAGTGCCGAAACTTAAGGAAGCTTTACCGGATGTGTTCAAGTGGGCACCGAAGGTACTTAAAGTCAGGAGGGTGAAGAAATGAGTATAGATAACAGCACGGGGAAAACCAAAGGGTTCTACGACAAGGGCCAAGCTATATTTGACAGGATTCCGGAGGGTGAAGAAATGAAAATGACTCCAGCGGAGGCAGACAAAGCACTTGCAGACTGGCCTCGCGTTAAACCCGCGCCAGCAACACCGATTGAAAATTGGTATTACCTTGACGAAGTTCTCACGTTGCATCAACTGGGCAAATGGAAGGGGTTCGATGCTGCATACGCTGAGATGGAAATTGCAGCAACAAAGCGCGGGACTCCTTATCTTATTTTGGTTTGTGAAGATCAGGTAAGGGATTGGAGGGCGCAGCTTGATCGGTGGCTTGGCAATGACGGGTACACGCAGAAGTACAAAAAGCGTAAGGGGGACTTGTGAAATACGAAAACATTAAAAAAGTGAAACGACTCGACTTCGACCACCTTGATATGCTTGTTAGTGAGCGACTCGGTGCGCTTAAACTTTTAGCGCAGGGCATAACTGAGTCTGATGTACACGATGCGATCTGCCGCGACCTGATTCTGCCTTGCGTTTATACGCTGGCGCAGTTCCTTGAGGCCGTGAAGATTGGTGATGAGGAGAAGAACGGTGGCTAAATTACCCTACACATTCACCGTGTGCCCACCAGACGAAGCACCGAAACAATTCACAGCTAGTTGCGCTGAGATAGGACGACTGCTCAAGCACAGCATCAACGGTGACTTGACTATTGATGTCAGGCGTTACGATATGTGGGGACGCGGCGCTGTAGGCCCGAACATTGAAGACCGTTTACACGCTTTGATAAAGGAGAAGAAATGAGTAGCCCCCTTGCCCCATCGCGCCGCTTTGCCGAAATGGTGGCAGAACTTGAGCGCGTGATGCAGACAAATCTGCCGACGATTAACAGGGAGACTACCACCGCCCTACTCGCTTGCATCAGAGAGCAACAGGCGGCGCTGGTGGCGCTCTGCGGCCCGACTCCAGCAGGAATGCAACCAGAGACAACGCGATGGGAAACTGCCCGTAACGTGCTTGCCAAATGGCGGATTGAATGAACCGGCTTATGCGTTTTGAAGACCTGCGCGAGTGGTTGCTGTCGCAAATCGACGGCAGCGAGGAAACTCGCGGAGATGACAGCCTCATCTCCCATTTCATAAACCAGATCGACGCGCTGCCGTCGGAGATGGGGGCGATTGGCCTTGAGCCGAGGGGCTGTCCGACACCCGGCAGTTGCTCTGCCGTGGAAGAACTGGCGGATCTCAAACAGCGACTCCTGCCGCAGTTTCAAGGCCGCACACAGAGGGCCGAGCACGAACGCGATGCGCTGTTGGAGCAGTTGATTGAGGCGCGATCCTCTATACAACAATCCTACGGTTGCCTTTGGCGGTATACCGGATCGTCAAATCCGATGTTTCTGCAAGCCAGAAAAATGCTGCTGGCGAGGTTGACAAAGGAGCAGCAGGCAAGCGGCATTCGATATGCGAATGAACTGTTCGGTCATACGACTGAGCACGAAATCCTGCATTCAGACTGCTCCCATGACGCGCCCCCATCCGCAACGGGAGCGCCAGATCGTCCTGACTGGGCGCAGCAGTTGCCGGGCGCTGAACTCTACGACCGCGCAGCACGGTACGAATACCTACGCACACTCAACCCAAGAAAGTTTTCTGCGTTGTACAACGAGGCGCTGATGGGTGTCCATCAGTTTGACGATTTAGTGGATCGCTATCGTGACGCAAAGGAGCCATCAAAATGAGCGCCACCATACGCGAAGGGAACAAGTGAAACCGTGGCCCGATTGGGCGCTTTGGACGCTGTTTGTCCTGTGCTTGGTCGCAGGAGTTTACCTTGCTCTATGTACATAAAGGACTCCCATGATTCTGCTAGGCGACACACCTTACACTCCCTGTTTTGTCCGTAACGAATTCCTGTTTGACGAAAAGCAAGGGCACGGAGAATTTACGCCAGCCGTAGCATTTGCGTTCCGCGCCGAGCCAGCGCGTGTACCCATGTTTCAGGTCATGCTGGATTCGGGCGCTCAATGGGCGCGTGTACCGATTCACATGATATGCAGCAAGCCATGCGACCCGCTGCCTGTAGAGCAGTCCTGCTGGTGGGACAGCTACGGATACGAGTTCACGGTGATCGCGCTGCCGTTTCTTAAAAACCATGCGGTGACGGCGCTGGGCCGGGATGGGCAGATCCGCAAGGGAAACTACTTGTTCACGGTGGATTGGATGCAGACCGGCTGGAGCGAAACGCCAGACCAGCACAAGAACCATCATGTGATTGCGCTAGAGTCAGGCCCGTGGATTGCGTACCCCAACAACAGGTTGGTGTGGCACGATTTGTCGTGGATCACGCCAGCGCCAAATCGGGAGTGGCAGACTCCTACCCGCAGCTATTCGGTCGAAGGAACTTAAGTGTCTAAAAAGAAAGTACTGAATAAACCCCCAACACCATTGCAGCTAGGCATGGAGGCAATGCCTCCGTGGCTCAAACCACCGAAACTGATTCCGGTAGACAATAAATACATCAAGCTGATCGAACTGGGCATCAACACCAAGTCCACTTGGGACTTTGGAGGAGTGCCATACAGGGGGCCGCGACTATGAAGAACGTATTGCAGGGCGAGTGCCGCGTGTACACAGAGAAGGATTTCCTCATGTGGAAAACGTGGATGTGGGTGCAAGGGATTCTGACCGGCGCGGGAGTCGTCGTGATGGTAGGAATACTTACAGGAGCATGGTGATGATTAAAGAACCGAAAGAACGAAAGCCGGGACTGTGCGGGTCGTGCCAGCTTAATGAGGGTGTAAAGCTGGTAGCCAAGGGCCGAGGCGGACGCATCAAATCGTGGCGCTGCCAAGGGTGTCTCAATAAAAACAAACCTAGCTGGATCAGCGGGAAATGAGTACAACCCTTGTCACGCTGGACTTTGAGACGTACTACGACACCGAGTATTCCCTGTCGAAGATGCAGACGGACGCGTACATACTGGACCCGCGCTTCGAGGTAATCGGTGTGGGCATTAAGGTGGGTATGGGCCCCACGTCGTGGGCTGCGGGTACGTCGGACCCTAGGCTACACGACCGCGAGTGGTGGAAGGACAAGCAGGTGCTCTGCCACAACACGCTGTTTGATGGGTTCATACTGGCACAGAAGTTCGGCATACGCCCGGCGCAGTGGTCCGACACGCTGGGTATGGCGAAGGCGCTGCGCCCTTGGCTCACGTCGCACAGTCTGGACTCTGTCGCTAAAGAACTGGTCCAAGGCCGGAAAGGGGGGTACGTCCTCACGGCCAAGGGTAAGCGGTTGGCGGACTTTACTCCACAGGAGTTGGCGGAGTATGGGGATTACTGCTGCAACGACGTGGCGCTGACGTACGAGATATACCAAACGCTGGAGCCCCAGTTTCCGTTGGTCGAGGCAGTGATACTGGACGCCACGATACGGATGTTCACCGAGCCGCAGTTCCGGCTGGACGTGGGCAAGATAACCGAGTACCGGCAGCGTATCGTGGACGAGAAGGAAGCCCTGCTGGTGGCGGGTAGCGTGGGGAAGGACTCGATCATGTCGAACGCCCTGTTTGCGGCTAGACTGGCAGCGCACGGGGTGCAAGCCCCTATGAAGACAAGCCGCGCTACAGGCAAGCGGACGTTCGCGTTTGCCAAGACGGACAAGGAGTTTACCGACCTCCTCAACCACCCCAGCGTGAATGTCCAGAACCTCATGGCAGCACGACTGGGGGTCAAGACGACCATTGCGGAAACCCGGGCGCAGATGATGCTGGACACCGGGCTGCGCGGGGTTGGGTTGCCCGTGTATCTCAACTACTGGGGGGCCAAGACCACCGGCCGCATGAGCGGCGGCAACAAGATCAACATGCAGAACATTCCCAGCCGTGGTGCGGATCGGGTGTTGCGTGAAGCCATGATTGCCCCGCCGGGGTACAAGGTGGTTGTTGGGGACTCGTCCAACATCGAGCTACGGACCAACATGGTGATGTCGGGCCAGACGGACATCGTGGACAAGATTCGCCTGTACGACGCACAAGGTGACAATGCGGTGAGCGACGTGTACTGCGACTTCGCGTCCATCGTGTTCGGCCGGACCGTCGGCAAGGAAGACAAGACGGCTCGTACGGTGGGCAAGGTGTCGGAGTTATCTCTAGGGTACGGTGCAGGGTGGGAGGCATTCCAGAACATGCTACGTATACAGGGTAAAGTAGAGTTCGACCAAGCGCAGTGCATGGAGATCATCGGGTTGTACCGGGAAACGCATGACAAGGTGGTTGCCTTGTGGCGGCACTGCGGACGGCAGATTTTGCACAACATAAAACGCGGGGACGTGCTACAGTCAGTCGATGTGAACGGTTGGTTCTTGACCAACCACAGTGGCTTTTCCCACCCCGGTGACGTGGGGGTTGTGTACAAGGACCTTGCCAAGAATGCGGAAGGGGACTGGGAGTACACGCAGGGTCGTAACCGCGTGAAGATTTACGACGGCAAAGTGGTAGAGAACCTGTCCCAGCACGCCGCGAGGCATATAGTGATGTGGCAACTGTGCAGAGTACATAGGAAGTACCCCGTGGCCCTAACGGTCCACGACGAGATTGTGTGCGTGGTCCCGGACGAACAAGCGCAGGCTTGCGCGGATTACATGCTTGAGTGTTTGCGTCTTGCGCCTGCATGGTGCAGAGGACTTATCCCCCTCAACGGGGAAGTTGGTATCGGACAATCGTATGGGGAGGCGAAATGATCAACAACATGACACCAGAAGAACTCATCCACTTCACGCTGTGGAAACAGGACGCTACTCCACTGGAGTTGCGTTTGGCCGTCGTACTGGGGATCGCTAGGGACAAGATCAAAGAGCAGGACTCCGACCTAGACACCATCGCTGCGGCACGGGGGATAGCGTGATCGCACTCTCGTACTCACGCCTGTCGACGTTCGAGCAGTGCGGTACCAAGTTCGAGCACCTGTACGTGCTGAAGGACGTGACGGACTCCGGCAGTGAAGCCACGGTGTATGGGACTCGGGTCCACGAAGCACTGGAGGATTACTCCAAAGCAGTAGTGGCGGGCGTGGCTGTAGCCGAGTCGGCGCTGAGCGACGGGGAGAAGTACCGGGAGATAACCAAATTCCTACCCGTGGCAAATGCGATCCTTAGACAGCCGGGGGATAAGTACTTCGAGTACCAGATGGCCCTCGACGCGGACCGGGACCCGTGCGACTGGTTTGCCCCTGAGGTGTGGCTGCGCGGTATAGCGGACGTGCTGATTGTGGACGGGGACACGGCGTTCATCGGTGACTGGAAGACGGGTAAGGTCAGGGATAACCCGCTACAACTGAAACTGTTCGCCTGTATGGTGATGGCAATGTTCCCGAAGGTGAACAAAGTAACCACCGCGTTCATCTGGCTCTTGTACGACGATGTAACCACCATGCGGTTTAGCAGGGACGATCTTCCGGATCTGTGGGGTTCACTCGACCCACGTTTGGCCGCTGTGCAAGACGCAGTGGACCTAGGGGTGTTCAAGTCCAAGCCGTCTCCGTTGTGCAACTGGTGCCCCGCCAAAGGAATCTGCCCCGACAGGAGAACGAGATGACCTCTGCAAAATCATTCGACGTGTGCCACGTGGTTGGTTGCGAGGCCCTTGCTGCGGATATGGCGTGGTGCCCCGAAGCGCAGGTGTGTCTTCAGGTATGCGAAGCGCATGCATTTGACACGTTGCCAGAAGAAACGTGCATGGATATGGACCGGGCGGCGGAAGACCATGCGCAGAATCTCGCGCTGTACCACGGGTCGGTGAAGCAGTGAAGAACGAAAAGGACGTGAAGAAGGGCGTGAAGGAGATCATGAAGCCGTACGTGGAAAAGGACGTCGTGTGGTTCTTCATGCCTGTGCCGACGGGGTTTGGAGTGATGGGTATCCCAGACTTCATGGGTGTGGCGTTTCCGGGTCGAGCATTCGCCATCGAAACGAAGTTTGGCAAAAACACGCTGAGTGACTGGCAAGCACGGCAGATCATCAATCTGCGTGCGGTTGGTACCAAGGTGTGGGTGGTCAACGACAGCAACCTATCGGGCTTTAGCGCCGAGTTCACAGAGTGGGTGGAGACTATATGCAGATCGTAGAAGGACAACGTAAGCTAGTAATACGCACTGCCAAACACGACGAAATCGTCGAGGCCATACCTCACGCGAAGGTGTTTCATCTTGACGGGCAAACGCTGACCGCAGTACCGCACGGTGTGGAGGAATCTCTGGTGCTGCGTAACATGGGGTTCCGCAAGGCCCCCGCGCCCATCCTGTCGTACTATCACTGGCCCGCTCGCGTGAAGGCGATGGAGCACCAGAAGCAGACCTCTGCGTTCATGACCACGAACCGCCGGATGCTGTGCCTCAACGCGCCCGGTACGGGCAAGTCGCTGTCGGCATTGTGGGGGGCGGACTTTCTCCTGCGCGAGAAGATCATACGCAAGGTGCTGATCGTGGCCCCCTTGAGCACGGTGAAGATCGTGTGGGGGAAGGAACTCAGGCACCACCTACCGCACCGCAGCTTTGAAGTACTGGTGGGGTCCAAGCCGCAGCGGTTGGCCAAGCTGCAGACCCCCGGGGTGCAGTTCTTCATCGTCAACCATGACGGGTTCAACATCATCAAGGACTATCTCGGTGACATCGACTTAGTGATCTACGACGAGGCCACGGCGCTGAAGACCCCGGGGTCGCAGCGGTTCAAGATATTCTTCAACTGGATGAACGAGCGCAACGCGTGGCTGTGGCTAATGACGGGTACCCCCATCTCTCAGTCGCCCGTTGATGCGTGGACGTTGGCACGACTGGTCAACAGCCCGACGGTTCCCCGCAGCTTCACGGCGTTCAGGGATCATGTGATGAACAAGGTGTCGACCTTCCGGTGGGTGCCGAGGCCCGACGCTATGGAAACATGCCAGAGAGTGCTGCAGCCCTCTATCCGGTACGCGCTGGAGGAGTGTACGGACCTGCCCGACACGGTCTTCCTTGACCACGAGTGCCCGCTGTCCCCCGAGCAGATACGAGCGTTCCGGGAGATGAAAGAGCGAGCGGTGCTGCTGTCCCACGACGTGTCCGCACCGAACATGGCGGTGGTACTCACGAAGCTCTTGCAGATATGCTGTGGAGTTGTCTACGGGAACGACGGGGACCGGGTGAACCTCGACTTCACGGGGCGGTACGATACGCTGAAGGAAGTCATGGAGGAGATCGGTGTCACGGGCTCGACTCTCCGGGGTGCAAAGAACCAGCTTGGCGGCACGACGATCCACGAAAACACTCCGGGTGAAAAGGTGATCGTGTTCTCCCCGCTTCGGGGTGTGCAAGACAGGCTGTACGAGAAACTACAGGCAGACGGGTACGACGTGGCGACTGTGCACGGTGACGTCACCGGGACCGCCCGCAACAACATCTTTGACACGTTCCAGAGCAGCAACAAGATTAAAGTGCTGCTGGCCCACCCGAAAGTCGCCGCGCACGGCTTGACACTGACCCGTGCAAAGGATATTATTTGGTACGCACCAATCTACAGCTTGGAGCAGTACGAGCAAGCGAACGCACGAATCCGTAGACTGAACACGGATGGCAAGACCCGAGTGCACCACATGTGGGGTACCTCGTTTGAGAAAGAGCTTTTCAGTAGGTTGCAGCAAAAGAAACGCGTGTTGAGTGAGTTTCTTGACTTGATACGCGGAGTGAATGAGTAGTAGAATACGCAAGGCAATCCCCGGTTTAGCCGGAACGTGAAACCAGTGAACAGGAGCACACCATGGACTACGAGTCTTTAATGACCCGGTATATGCAGGCCCGGCGGAAAGTAGATTTGATCGAGGGTGAAGCCGCAACGGCCGCTGCCCAGAGCAAGGAAATAATGAAGATGTGCCTGCAGGTGATGGAGGCCAAGGCACTGGATGACGGGCTGAAGAACGTCCCCGTCAAAGGCATCGGCACGGGGTACTTCACGACGATTCTGTCGGCCACCGTGGCGAACCCGTCTGAGTTCAAGCAGTTCGTTAAAGAGAACGACGCATGGGATCTGATTGAGAATCGTGCGTCCAGTACGGCCGTCAAGAGCTACATCGAGGGCAACAACGCCCCCGTCCCGGGGGTTTCCTTCAGCCAGACCCAAGTCTTCAAGATCAGGTCGGCTTCATCCACACGCAAGGAGTAACACATGAGCACTAATATACAAGTCCCCGCCCACATCGCGGCCCGCGTTGCGGCCCGTGGGGGCCAGAAGTCGGCAGTACAGGCGGCGCTGCTGTCGGAGGGGTTCTCGTTCCCGAAGATCAGCATTCGTGCTTCGCGGTACCGTCTGGTGGAGGATAGCGTCGAGACCGTGGTGGGTACGACGTTGGACGTGGTGATCGTGGGGTCTAACCCCAAGGTGTCCAAAATCTGGTACAGCAAAGCGTACGACGGAGCGGAGGCGGTGCGGCCCGACTGTTTCTCGTATGACGGGGTTACGCCGGACGCATCCGTGGAGAAGCCGTTTCACTCCAACTGCGCTGCGTGTCCTAACAACGTGCTGGGCAGCAAGGTGACACCCAACGGGCAGAAGAGCAAAATCTGCGGCGACCAGCGGCATCTGGCGGTCGTGCCTGCAGCGGACCCGACGAAGGTGTACGGGCTGACGGTGACTGTGTCGGCGATGAAAGGTCTGCGGGAGTACATCAAGGACCTGAGCAACTACGGGCTGATCCCGGAGGAGGTCATCACGGAACTTGGGTTTGACGACCAAGCCAGTTTCCCGAAGGTCACGTTCAAGCAGAAGGACCCCGGTGGCTTTGTGCCAGAGAAGGCAATGGCGGCTATCGAGGACGTCTGCAAGTCGCGGGAGGTGCTCACGGTTACCCGGCAGGACACGGCCCCCGCAGGGCCACGGCTCGCTGCACCGAAGACCGTTCATACCCTTGGGCCCGCCCTGACTAACCCGGACGAGATGAACCCGGAACCTGCGCCTGCGAAGGTTAAGGCAAAGGCGAAGGACGCACCGAAGCCGGTCGAAGAGGACACCAGCCCGAAGTCCACCGTGAGCGCCATGGAGTCCAAACTCCACGCCTTGTTCGCGGATTCGTAATGCAGTAACCTAGCTCTCCCCCTCCCAACTAGCCTTAGCGGGCGAACGCGCTTCCGTGAGCGTCGTTGGGAGGGTCTTTTCACGGAGCCGCGCACGGGAGGCGTACACGGTATGCTCACATTTCTGCAGGCAGTTCTGCCGGTCACGGGGAACTACGTAGTACACATAGAAAATAAAAGTGGTGGAGGGTTCCACAAAAACCTTCACGCAGACACTCTCACAGATTTCGTAACACAAGCCCAAGCCCTAGACACCGATCCGGACATCACGGTGTTCCACGCGCTCGGGGCATTTGAGAACAACCTTTCCCCCGGCACAAGGGTCAACACCACGAAGGTAGGTCGCACGTCAGCGATGGCTGCGCGGTTCAAGACGCTGGCGTTCGACGTGGACCCGACAGACGCCAAGGGTAACGTAAAGTACGAGAGCCAGAAGGCAATGGCCCAGACCACACTGGAGGCGTGCCAGACCATCGGCCTGCCTGACCCGGTGTTTGTCAGTTCGGGCAACGGACTGCACTGCTATTACCCGCTCACTGCCGAGATAAGCAAAGACATGTGGGTGCGTATCTCCACGCTGCTGCGGAGCGCACTGCTGTCCACTGGGATGTCGCTAGACGTGTCCAAGGTGTGCGACCCTTCGATGGTGCTGCGCCCGGTCGGTACACACAACAAGAAAGCCTCGGGGTTCAAACAGGTGCGGCTGCTGTCCCCGCTGGCGTTGTTTGACCCGCTTGACCTCGCGCAGAGGTTGATGGCGTACGCGCCGTCCCGCGCCGTCCCGGTACCCGGGGTTAAACCCAAGCGGACATCCGCAGTCATGGACGCGATCCTGTCGTCCACGGAGTACCCACCATCGGACGGGGCGTTGGTTGCGCAGAACTGCGCACAGGTAGGGGCGATTGCCAACTCCGGTGGAGTAGTAGGGTACCCGCTGTGGTGGCTTGGGATGGGGATGGCCAAGCACTGCGTCAACCCCCGGGAGACGGCACACGCATGGTCTGACCAAGACCCCCGCTACACCCCCAAGGGGACGGACGAGAAGTTTGACTCGTGGACCAAGGGCCCCCCTACGTGTAAGTCGTTCGAGGCTGTGGATAGCGCGGTGTGCGCCGCGTGCCCCCACCGGGGGAAGATAACGTCCCCCATACAGCTGGGGGTTGTGGCAGTAAGTGACCCAATGCCCGTAGTCGCTGGCGCGGAGATGAAACTGCCCGCCGGGTACATGCAACGCAACGGCAAGCTATTCCGCGTGGTTGAGGGGGAGGCCCAGTTTGTCAGCGACTACCTCATGTTCCCTAGCGTCAGGTATAAGGACGAGATCACGGGCAAGTCGATGTGTCTGGTTGAGGTCAAGCTGCCCAAAGAGGGGTGGTCCACGTTCCAGCTACCTATGGATGCTCTGGCTAAGTCGTCAGAGTTTTTGTCGTGGCTGATGAATAACCAACTGTTCGTGTCGAGCGATGTAACACTAGGGAACATGAGGAGATATATGCTTACCTATTTGCAGGAACTGCAACTGGAAACGGAAAGCGGTCTGATGTGCAGCACGTTTGGGTGGACCGACGAGGACGCAACAAAGTTTGTCCTTGGAGACCGGGCAATATCGAACGAAGGTACGACAGGGGTCCGTCTGGGACCGGGCGCAGCGGATATCGCCAAGTTGCTTACGCCCAAGGGAGACCTAGCGGCGTGGGTGAACGCGTCCGTCATGTTCAACGAACCCGGCATGGCGCTGCACGCTGTGGCAACTCTGGTGTCAATGGGTTCCCCGTTGATGATCGGATCGGGGCTAAGTTCGTCACTGCTGAACGTCTACTCGGAGAAATCCGGCACGGGCAAGACTACGTCGGCCCTTTACGCGTTGAGCATGTACGGGGACCCAGAGCGGATGAAGCTGACTGTGAAGGACACGGACAACTCGCTGTTCAAGACCATGGGCGTGTACGGCAACCTCCCGGTGTACATCGACGAGATCACGGAGGTGGACAGAGACAGACTGGCGCAGATCGCGTTTTTCATTACGCAGGGGCGTGAGAAAAAGCGCATGACGAAGGAGGGGGGGTTTCAGGAATCGGTGGAGTGGCGCAGCCCGGCCACGTCGACGTCCAACAAGAATATGTACGAGCTACTGTCTAACAAGATGTCGTTCGAGGGGGAGGCGATGCGTATCCTCCAGTTCACCGTGCATCGCAACGCGCTATTCAACTCGGACGACGGTAGTCGGTTCGGGTACGACATGTCCCTGTTCCTCAAGCGCAACTACGGGCTGGCCGGAGAGGCGTTCATCACGGCAATTCTGGCGTTAGGCGGACCGCACGTTGTGTTTAGCAGGGCCCGGAACGAGTTTGATAAGAAATTCAAGTTCCTGTTCTCTGGTAAGGAGCGTTTCTGGCAAGCCAACTTTGTCATCGCGTACGCCACCGGGAAGATTCTCACTGCGCTGGGACTTACGAAGATGGACTATGAGGCCCACATCCGTACGGCTATCACCGAGGTCGTGCGGCTTAGGGACGTGCTAACCGAATCCCAGCAGGACTGCTTCGACATCATCGGCCAGTACGTGGGGGAATTTGCCGGTAAGACGGTGGTATTCAAGAAGAACACGACGAGCACCGGCAGCAAAGGGGCAGTAGTCAACCCTCCGCCGCACGAGGCGGTGGCCCGCGTGGAAGTCCTGTGCACCAATCTTAACCCGTACGTGTCCGGTCGGCTGTTCATCAACCAAGCGCACTTCAACCAGTGGGCGCACGACAAGGGTGCTGACCGCAGCGGTACGATGACCCAGCTGATCAACCACGGAGTAACCATCCACAAGGATCGTCGGGTGGCGTTGATGCGCGGCACAGACAAGCCGTTGCCAGCCGTACGGGTCTACGAGATCGAGATGACCCACCCCCGGTTCTTGACCATAATGCAGCAGCATGACGTGGGTATCGCCCCACCCGAGCCGCTTCGTATCGTCCCGTCCATAGGAGTTTCAGATGCCGCAGAATCTAGTTGACCGCTTGACTAGCCAGCTTGCCTCCAAGGGCGTGAAGGACGCCAAGGGCGAAGCTATTTCTATCCTAAAATCTCGGGGTCATCTGGACGACTCGGGTGTCCTGACGAAAGAGGGGGCTAAGCGGCAGGCGCTGGGCCCTGACGGTCGGGCAAAAGATAGAGCGTCTAAGCTCTCAGGCAAACCCGCTTCGGCCTACAAGTACAACCCAAAGACCAACCAAGCTACTCTCAAGTAGCTACTTCATCCCGGCGGTCTTGGTCCGGGCGAAGGACCGGTTGGCGCTGGCAGACACCACGCGCCGGTTGCTCTTGTCGTTGCTGCCGCCCTTGATCAGTGGCTTGATGTGGTCAATGTCCTTGCCGTCGCCTTTACGGACCTGCCCTGCCGCCATGGCTTCCCGCCGTGCTGAGTTGCGCTCCACCCGGTTGCGCACTTGCGCAGGGCTGCTCTCATACTCGGCTTCCTTCTTGTAGTTGCGTGCCACGCTAATCTCCTTTGTTTTTGACGCGGTCGATCTCTTCCTTCATGCGTTCCCTGACCGCAGCCTTGGTCTTCTCAAGTTCCCCCGCCTTGCGGTTCGGGAATCGTAGGGCTTCCCGGGTCACCGAGGCAAGCTCTTTCTTGTACTCCATCTCAATTGCCTTGACCGCACGGGACTGCGTAAACGCCGCTTCGGCTACGTCGATCTGCACCAGCCGGATACCCACCAAGCTGCCCAGCTGCATTGCAGTGGAGAACTCGTGGCCCAGCGGCCCGCGCTTGTCGTTGACAATCCGGTCCCATTTTTCCACGCCCTTCTTGATGTCCAGTGCGGGTGGGGCCAGCTGCCCCTCCATGTAGATAGCGCGTTTCTTGAGCGCGCCCCACTGGCTGTCTGTGCTCTTGTTGATGGGTTGTCCAGTGAACGGGTCGACGTTGAACACGGCACCGGCCAGCGCCGAGATGAGCGGCCCGTTGGGGGTGAACTGCGCGGGGAACCACTTCTGCCCGAGTAGCGGGTTGCGCCCCTCGCCCTGAATCAGGTCGCCCAGCGGGACGAAACCGCCGAGCTTGAAGTACACCGGCTTGTTGCTCGTGCCAAGGCCGGGGACCTGTATGTACATGTGCGGGCCGTAGCCGAACAGGCGGTCGTTCATGTAGGTTGGCAGGGCCTTGCGCTTGCGCTTGTCCTCTTCGTCGCCACCCGTCATCGCCACAGCCATCGCGTCGATCAGGGCCAACGCGCTCACCAGACCGGCAACCTTCCACGGCTGGCGAACCGCCACAGTCATGAACGCCGGGATCGCCCTGTACGGCCACGAGATGAAGGGCAGGATGGTCTGCTTCATGACGTTGATGGCACGCGCATGGATGTTGTAATCGAGAAACTCCGTAGCCGCTGCCTTCCCCGCTTCCATCAGTTCATCTTCGGTCAGCTTGGCACCGCCCTTGGACGCTTGGAGAGAAGACGCCTTGGACATGAACGCGGCCAGACGGAACGCGTTGTCCTCCGCCGCGTAAAGCTCCTGCGCGAAGTTGTCGAACCACAGGGCCGCGTCCTTGCCTTTCTTCCCGTACTTTATAGTGTACTGCCCGATGGCGCTGGCCTTGGCCCGCTCATACATGGCCATGGCTTCGGTGTCGCCCCATAGTGAGGGCTTATTGCCGAGAGCCTCCACCGACGCCACCGACAGGATCTTGCGCAGTTCCACGGAAGAGTGGTCCGCGATCATGGCCCCCGAAGCGATGAAGGCGTTCCACAAAGCCTTCTCCGGTGGAGTAAGTGACTGCGGGGAAACGACCACCTTGTAGTACAGACGAACGCCCTCGCCCACAGAGTTTGCCGGGATGTCGTGCAGGTACATCCACGACAGGTTGGACCCGATGTTGACGATGTGGGTGCCGGGCGAGAAGACGGTCTTGTTCTTTTTGAACCACCTGATGACAGTATTGTAGGCCGGGATGTTGATGACGGGCTGGTTGTGGTGGATGTCCTGCAATGCCGCCCACACGCTACCGTTTACGTACATACCCGCCATCGTGCCGTACGCCCGGGAGCCCTCGGGGACGTGCACCCACTGGTCCGACTGGCGCAACTTGTTCTGCTCCGCGTACGACAGGGAGTCGATGTCGCCCACGTTCCGGATGGTCAGCACGGTTGGCGCATTGATGCTCATGCGCGGATGAACAGCGGCGAGGGCTTCTCGGGAGTCGTACACCAACCCGGCTTGTTGACCAAACTTGATGGTGCCTTGAGCGAACCGCTCTGAGGACACGATCCTCTCCAGCTTGTCGACCGTGTGCTGCATCGCGCTGCCGTGGGTGGCCAGCTTGCTGTACCTGTTTGCCTCCGCGTACGACACGTTGCTAGTGAAGACAAGGTGCCCGGAGATGGTGGGGTCTGGTCCTTTGAGGAACCATCCTGTCGTGCGGTCCACCGTCTCGTTTGACCCGGCTTGGTGCTGGTCGGCCAGTGCCTCGTGTACGAACCCGCTGACGTACGAACGCATCTCCCCTTGGGGGCCCGTGGGCAGCTTCTCCATGATGCGGAAGAACCTCCCTTCCAGCGCGTTGGGCAGGCCAAACACGTTCGCCCGGTCGATGGAACTCCTGTTGTCCGAGAGGAAGTGCCCGAGCGGCACCGTGCTCATCCCGCTGCTACCGACGTCCTTCTGGTCACGAACGTAGATCAGCAGGTCGGAAATCTTGGCCGTGTCGATCTTCGTGCGCAGCGCGTCCCGCGCATCGTCCTTCATGGTGGCGAAGGTGACGTAGTCCCGCAGAAGCTGGCGGAATGCCGTCTTGAACTCGTCGGCCAGAATCTTAGCGTGCGGTTCGATCTCCACCGCATTGCCGTCCATGTAGTTCATGATCGCCTGCTGGTCCGCCTCCGGCATATTGCGCATGACTGCAGCAAGGGCGTTCGTCCGGTGCTTGGGCGGGTTGCTCTTCAGCTTGGTATAGGTCCACGAGTTGATCAGGTTCTGCGGGAGGCCGAACTGCCAGTCAAAGTACCGGATCACGTTGGCAGCGCGGGGGAACGCCTTGGCAAAATCCTCGGTCTTAGCGGCCGCATAGTGCCCCGCACGATCCACCCCCGCAGTCCACCCGGCAAACGCGCCGAACCACGACGTGCGCTGGTACCTCGGGTTGAAGTCAGGGATAGTCTCGGGGTCTAGGGCTTGGCCCGGAGTGGGGAGCGCAGGGACTTCGGAGTCAAACCCTTCGTCTCCGTGCTTGAACTTAGCCGCAGCGATGATCGCTGCCTGAATTTCCTTCTGGTCGGTCAGCGTCGAGGGTTTGGTCGGCTTGTACTGCTGCAACGAACGGCGAATGTTGTTGATCGTGCCGCCGTCACTGTTGGACAGGATGCGGTTCACGTACTCGTCCGAGAAATCGTAATTGGTCGCCGCGTTCTCTATGGCGATCATGCGCCGTTCGTGCGCGTTCAACGGCTGTTTTTCCATCCAGTCGTTCGTGGCCTTGTTGAACGCGTCCTTGAACTCCTGACTTCCCTTAGCCTCGCGGCTACGTTGACGCACCACATTGTCCAACCCGTCGCCTTTGAACGCCGCCAGAAATTTAGGCGTGGCGAATGAATGCGTGTGAACAACCTTGCCGTCGGCTTCGATCTCTAAGTTGCCGGTCTTCTCGTTGACCGTGACCTCGGGGGCTTCGGCGTCAAACGAGATTTCTCCCTGCTTCGGGCCGGGGGGCACCTTCTTGAGCGTGTCGGAGCGCACCCAGCCGGTCAAACCAAACGGTGCGGTAGACGGGTTCATCTTCACCAGCTGACTGCCCTGAGGGTCGTCCTTGCGGGACACCACACGGTACTCCCGGCCGTTGTAATCCACACGGGCACCAATCGCCAGCTTGCCGTCCTTCACGTTCCAGCCACCGCCGCCCTTGTACTTCGGGCTCATGCGGTTCTTCAGTTCTATTGCTTCAACTGCGTCTTTGGCGCTGGCCGGGGCTTCGGAGTCGAACCCTTCGGAAGCAGCGCCATTATCTTTTCGATCTGTGCGTCGATTGCTTCGATCTCCTCCGGATCGCTCAGATAACTCCGTGTTGTCCGTGCGATTATTAGCGCGTCCATCGGTCTCGGAAGAGCCCTTAATAGGGTTTCCGAATAGTCTTCGTTCGCTGTCGGGTTTTTGGTTGAGGTCGTCATAGATGTCCTTGTAGTCCTTTATTACCTTGTTCATCGCCTGAATGGCACGGACAAACCCAACCGGGTCGTTTATGGTCAGTTCACCGAACAGGTTTTGCATGGTGGCCATGAAGTCATACCCATGGTCCCCGGCGCGGTAGTGCGCAAACTCATGGACCGTGGTCCCGATCATCCCCATGGCCACGTTCTCGACGCTGGCGTCTGACCCTCCCGGGCCCATCGTACTGGCGTCACCCCTGTTGCTCTCAGGTAGGATAGACGCTATGGCGGGGTTGACCAGCACGGCGCGGAAGGGGATGTTGCTGTGCGTACCGTACAGTTTTTCCGAGCCAAACAAGTGGCCGATGGGAATCTTTTCGGCCCCCTCGAACCCGGGGAGGGAGGCCACCTGCTCGCGGATCGTTTTCATCACACCGCCGAGACTGGCCAGATACCCCCCGAACCGCTTGCCGAACTTGTCTTTTCCGTACACGGACGGCTTCACCCACGTCTCGTTGCCGTTGGCGTCCGTGACGCGGTACTCCAGCCCTTCCTGCAGCAGCTGGTCGTTTGGGTTCAGTAAGTCCTGATCTATTTTGAACTGCCCGATGTCTGGGGGCTTGTATGCTTCGATCTCGGCCTTGGTCATCTCGGGGATGCTCTTCCCGTCGATCATCAGCCGCCCGTCCACCACGGTAACATTCGCGTTGTCAGGGATAAGCAGCGCCTCCGCCTTCACCGCGTCACTGACCTCGGGGACCAAGCTGACGGAGTCTTCTATCCGCCCATCCGGGCGGACCACCTTCAACATGCCATAGTCGGTCACATGCTTGATGGTTTCACGGAACCCAAACATGGCCCCGATCATCGACCTCACCCGCGCCATGTCTTTCTCGCCTTTGGCCGTGAACGCTTCACGGCTCCGCCCGATGGGGTACGACGGAGACTGGGCCTTAACTTTGCTGCGGATGTTGATGAACACCTCGTACGGTATGGCGGGGTCCCACATACCTGCGCCGGGGGGCTTGATGATTGTGTCGAACTGCCACACCCCGTACGACAGGACGTGAACTACTTTTTGCGATGTGTACTCGACTTGTTCCTTGGAGACAAGTATGTCCGCTTCTCCCCATGCGGGCATGACGATGGTCTTCAGGGGGACGAACTTGTCCTTCGGGAAGTTCTTGCCGATAGGGAGCACATCCCCGTTCCACGTTACCTCTATGTTTTCCAGCACGGGGCTGTACTCAATCGCCGGGATGGGCGTCCAATCCTTCGGCATCTCCACCTTGGTCACGATCCCATCATCGTCGGTGGACGTCTCGGGCATCTTGACTTTAACCGTGGTGCCGTTCGGATCAGAGGTCTTGAACCGCTTGATCTGGTCAGCGGGAAACTTGGTGTTCTCCGGGTCGCCGCCAAAGGCCGACATGGTGCGCCGTACGTCCGCACCCGTGGTCTCCACCACGACCTTCACGCCATCGCGCACCGTGGTCAGCCAGATTTTTGAGGCAGCAGACAGGAACTGAATCTTGGCGATCCCGAACCCGCCGGAGGGGCGCTCCGTTGGCTTCTCCGTCCCCCCCAGCGTGAAGAACGCTTTCTGCACGGTCTCGAAAGACATGCCGACCCCGTTGTCCTTGATCTCCACGGTACGGTCCGTTTCGTCGATGGTAATGGCTACTTTCCCTTCCTTGATGAGCCCTTTTTCTATGGCTCCCTTCAGAGCGTCAACGGCGTTCTGGAACAGTTCCTTGGCGGCAGTCAGTCCGGCTATCTTGGCGTTGTCGTACATCTGCTGGCCGACCATGTCCACGATAACTGCGCTGTTTATGTTTCCGCGCAGGACCGTCTCTTCCCCGGTGATCTCCTCGTCTGGAGCGGGTGCTTCGGCGTTGAACCCTTCGTTCGTGCCCTCGGGGACCAAGTACTCCGCTTTAAGGCGCGTGAGCGGCGCAGTGTCGCCATACTCTTTCGCGGCGTCGTTGTACTGGACGCGAACGAACCCGTCCCCGTCCTCGGCGGTCTTCACTACGGCAGTCCGCCTACTGTCCCGGTGCATAACAAGGTCACCGACTTTAAGTCGGGCCCGTATCCCCGGGGTTGCCGCCGGAGCGGCTTTGGTCGGAGGTGCCTGCGCAGGCGCAGCCTTGTTGGTCGGTGCGGCAGGGGCAGGCGCGGCGGTCGTGGCTGCGGCACCCTCGGTGAACAGTTCCTTGTAAAAGTTTCCGGAGTCAGACAGGAACTGGTCCATCAGGGACGTGGCTTCTTTGTTGAACGCCTTGCCCGTCGTGATCCAACTCATGGCATTGGTAAACCGCGACCAGACCGTCAGCCCCGCGTTGGATGGCGTGGTCAGCTTGCCAGACTTGGCATTGACGTAGCTCTTCTTGTCCAGCTGGAACGGCGACTCGATCTTTGGAATCTTCAGGTGCCGCATGTACGCTTGGAAGTCCGGGTCGGTCTGGCCGTAGGTGATGAACTCGGCCACTGCCTTCAGCTGCGCGTTGGGGTTGCCGTTGCTGTCCCGGTGGAGTTCTGCGGTGTTGCGCAGCGCCGCTTCCAGACGAGCTTTCGTGCCCGCGTCCAAGTCCTTGGAGAATTCCGCCCACGCCTTGCCATGCAGCTTGGCCATTGTTACCAGCGTGTTTTCCAGATAGCCAATCGAGGGGGTCTTGTTGCCCCAATGGTCGTACAGGTACTTAACCGTTGCCGCGTGCAGAAGCTCGTGCAACACCGTGCGGATGTTGTTGCCGTTCTTGTAGATCGTGACGGTGTGCCCGGTCTTGCTGTGGCTGTCCGGCTTATACGAGTAGTGGCCCCCGACGGGTCGGCCAGCGGCGTTCTTGCCATCCTCTTTACTGAACACGATAGTCGGCGGGTTACCGGTCTTGTCGAAGAACTCGTACAGGAGTTGAGCAACCGCGTGATGGTCTGCTGTGAACCCCTGCCACCCACGGTTCGACAGGAACCGCATGATCCCGCTGCGCTCACCCTTCCAAGACGCTTTCTCGGTTACGCGGCCTTTGGCGTTTCGCTTGGTCTCGGTCTTCGCTAGAGGACCCGCGCCGTTGTCCAGCGTGGCCTGTTCCAGCGAGGAACCCATGTCAATGCCCATGTCCGCCAGTTCGCGGGCAAACGCCTCTGTACGCTTGTTATCCCGAACGGTGGTGTCCGACCCGGCACTGACTCCCTCGTTTGCGGTGAGGGTGCCTTTCTTGTACATGTTCCACGATGCGGCCAGCCGCACGTGCGGGGAGATCTCTTTCCCACCGACTTTTTCGTTGCGCCCTTTGATGGCAGCAACAACCTTATTTACGGAGTCGGTGCCGAACTCGTCTTCCATGGCCTGCAACAACGGCACCACGGCGTCCATCGACCCCGCTTCACCACGAGTAGAGGCAGCCAGCGCGGGGTAGTACTTATTCTGCTTTTCCTCGGATTTGGCGGACCCCGCCTTGCTGAGCATTCGGTTCCACGAGGTCAGCGCGTCGTGTAGACGGGCGTATGGCCCCGTCGCGCCTTCGTCTTCTCCGGACTTACTTTGACGAAGCGCCTTGGCCACGAACTGGACCCCGGCTTCATCCAACGGCTTGCGACCGGCTACGGTAGGGGCGTTGCCCCGCCGGGGGGCAGCTTCCGAGTTGAGCGACGCGTCTAGCCGTTTGGTTATAGCTTCTTCGGCTTCGACGCCCTCTCCAGTTGTGCCAGAGACGGGGGGTTGTGCCGCTTGGCCGGGGATGACGACGGCCGCTTCACCGGCACCGTCTTGGGTTTTGAGGGCTGGAATCCCCCCCGTACGTACGCTCTGACCATCGTTACCATCGGGTGCTCCTAATTTGGCTTTAAGTGCGGCAACTGTCGATAGGAAATCCGTTCCCGGAAGACCGTTCTGTTTGGCAACAGTCCTCCAATCATGCACGCGTTCGGCTAGCGCCCCTTCCGTCTCAAAATCATGCAGCATCCACTGAGCGCCCATATCAATCGGCAAATTCGGGTCGAGGGTAAGGCTGTCAGGCTTCGGGCGCATCCGCAGCCGTTGAATTTTTTCAGCGTCAGACTCTACTTGAACGGCTTGCCCTGATGCGGCGGGGGCTCCTTGCTGCTGTGCGGCGGGCGTGAATTGCACTGTCGGTACTGTAATCCGCCCCCCAACGGGAGTGACTGTTTTCAGGGCCGCGTTAATTTGTCGTCCGTATGCGCGTGCCGTGCTTTCGTCGACCCCGAGGGCATTCATGACGAACCCAAGATACTCCGCGTCCCTCTTCGACTTGGTAGTTTCCTTGCCGATGATGTACGCCGCTTTGTGCACATCGTCTGGGAATTCCAGCGTACTTCCGCTGTAGCGGGGCGTAGCCCTGCTGAGGTCTGGCGTCAGACGCGGGATAACCGGAGCGGCGGGAGCGGCGGGAGCGGCGGGTACGAGGGTCGGGACCCCGTTGACCAGCTGTATAGACCCGGCGGACGCTATGGGTGCCGGAGCCGCCGTAGGCGCAGCACCGGGTCGGGGAGTGAGCAGGGTACCGGCACCTTGGGCTCCTCCCGCCGTACCTTGCGCCGCGAGTTCTTGTTCTATCTGGTTGCGAGTGTCGAACTGCGTATTGTCTAGCCCGGCTTGCTCTTGCAGCGGGGAGATGTAGCCTTGGTACTGCGCGTCCCGCCTGTTCTGCTGCACACCCGGAGGCTGGAACCGGGGGGCAACTTGCGTAAGGAAATCTCCCGCCTGCTGGCGAAGCTCAGGATCAGCCGTCGGGTCTGAGAGCACTGCCTGCGCAGTGGAGACATCACGCTGCCAGTCTGCCCGCGACCGATTAGTGCGGAGGTTGAACGCGCCGCCGAGCATGCTACCCGCAATACCACCCTCGACCGAGGCCCGGGCCATGCCTTCCGTGAGAGGGCGGTAGTTCGCGTAGTTCTGCCCTGCCTGCTCAATGGCTGACTGCGGGGCTTCCTCGAACAGCCCTTCCTGCAGGACTCCCTTACCCACGCGCCCCAGCATAGACGACGGACGAGCCGCTAGGTTCAGTAGGTCGACTGAGCGCCCCGTGGCCATGGTGGTTTGGATGTCCTCAATGCCCATCTTACGTGCGAGTGCGCCAGCGCCTGCACCGATAAGACCGACACCAAGACCGACACCGGCAGAGGCGAGCGCGTTGCGTTCTTGGTCGGGAAGGTTGGGGTCGTACTGCGACATTTGTTGACCGGCGGATATGGACCCTTCCCCGATACCCGCCGCAGTGGGGCCTACCCATGGAGCGAACGCCTTCTGACCGGGGCCCATCGCGCCTTCGGCTACCGCAGCTTCTCTTACGCCTAGCCCTAGCCCACGAGCAGCCAGCGCCGCGCCGCGTCCGACGACACCCCCTACCGCCATACCGGGGAGAGACTGCACGACACTACCGACGGTCAACGCCGGGTTGCGCCCGTACGCTTGGAGGATGTCGATGGCTCCCGTTGTCGGGCTGTCCCATGCGTTCTTGACGTCTCGCTGCGCGGCCAGCCGGTTTTCCGAGTACTGCCCCTGCGACTCGTTCGCCCACTTACCGGGCTCGAACCCCGTTATCTCCCCCAGTGCGTTGGCCGCACGGGTGAACGGGCGAGCACCCATCGTAGCGGCAAACGGAATATCTAGCAGCCCCGCTGCCGCACCCGGCACCTGCTGAATCCCGCTCTTTAGGTCGGTGCCGAAGTCCTGTGTGGTGGAGTCGTTTCTTGGCTCCATACCGAGGGATACGCGTGCGTACGCGTCCGACACCCCCCGAACACGGGCGTACGCGTCCGCGACTACGTAATCGGGCACCCCCGCAAGGTCGGGGTTCTTCTTCCGAAAGGACGCGAGGTCGTCCACTAGTCAGAACCAGTGGTAGTGTTGGGCCGCTGGGTAGCAGTCCGGTATACCTCGTTTTCGATTTCTCTCTTCCTAGTTTCAATAAGTCTGATGATGTTGTCCCGAGCGCGAGGATCGGCTAGCCTCCCTCTAAACGCAGTGGCCCGGATGGTCGCTAACTCGCTATTGAGGTCCGCCAGTTCGGAGTCGCTGGCGTACATTTGCTCGACTACAGTGGCCGCGTCTCGGCCAACGCCCAGACCTTGGGCACGTCCCTGTGCGTCGGCTCGCAGCGTAGAAGCCACTTGGTCGTCTACTGAAACCGACCGGGCTCCCCCCGGTGCCCGCTCAAGCCCCGGACGACCCCGGACTTCGAGGGGGCCTCTAAGCTCGTCGATCATTTGCTCTTGCTGCGCTGGTGGGAGCTTGTCGAACCCCGGCCTGCTCTCAAGTATCCCCCTGTAGTAAGCACGGGATTTGAGGCTCTCGCCCTCGGTCGCTCTCGGCTCAGGTCTATCCCCGCTGACTCTGCTGCTAAGTATCACGGTTCTTTCTTGCTCTGGCGACAGCCGTACAGTGATGGGCTTACCATCCTTGTCCTTGCCCGTCATGAAGTACCCCGCCGATGCCGAGTTCTGCTGCACCGGGGTGCCGTCGGGTAGCGTTCCCGCTGTAGACACGCGGTCAGTCTGGTAGGTCCTTGCGTCTGCGGCTATTTTGGTCATACGCTCACGCAGCCCCGGAATTAGCTTGCCGGTCTTTTCGTCTATATGGCCCCACTCCAGTTTATCTTGGGCGGCCTTACGCTCTACTTCAAGTTCTTTAGCCGCGACTTCCCTCGTCTTTAGGTTGCGCATAACTTCTTTATCCAACCTCTCTTCCACAGTCTTCATATAAGAGTTAAGGGCTTCTGTAGTGGTTCCCGAGAGTTGGTGTTGCGTGTACTCGTTTAGAACATTACCAATAAACGCCCTATCAGCCACATTCTCCGATACCTTGCCCTTCTCGTCGGTGACCCGCACCATAAGCTGGCCGTCTGTGGTCGTGTACACTGTAGACTTGGACTTGCCCCCAAAGGTGTCGTTTTTGTTGTGGTACGCGGATATTGTATCCAGCGCCTTGCGTCTCTCTTCCGGGTCATCCCCAAACAACTGCGCTTCAAGGGCGTTGCGGCCCGCAAGTATGGCGTCTTGGGCTACAGCAACCCTGCCTGCGCGTATTTGCGAGGTAGCGTTTCGATCACCGGCGGCAACGTCTTGTTCGCCTTTCTGCACCCCCAATTCCAGAGAGCGTCTTTGCAGTGGTTGCAGCGACCGGGTGTAGGCACGATCTTGAGCCTCTTCCAGCATCCCGGAGTACTTCTCCGCCTTATCAGCGGACCCTATGCGGTTGTCCCCTGTGTAGAAATCCGCCCGCGCTTGCAGACCAGCAGTTCTCTTTTCTGCGGGGGTGTACTGCGTATCACGGAAGGATGTAGGGTTCGCGCCGAGGCCGTACTGCCGCTTGTACGTGGGGTCCACCACACCGCCGTTGGGAACGTAGTCCTCACCACGCCCGTACAACTCTACCGCCGCTGCGGCTTCAGGTTTCAAACGGTACCCTAGCCCGGCCCCGGACGCCTCATCAATATCTTGCGTGTAGTTCTCTCTGGCGATGGGGGTGGTTTCAGTAGATCTGTATTGCTCCTGCTGTGCAGCCTTGGCGGCGTCAGCGGCTTCGCTGTCTGCCTGATCCCCTTGGAACCCGCGAACAGCTTGGTACGCGGCCAGCCCCGCGTTGAGCATGTTTGCTTGTCGGCCACGACCGCTAGTGACCGGGGAGTTATCGGCGTAGCGCCAGTTGTCAGTGTCAATCCCGTATCGGCTAGCCATTTTGTTGCTCCTCGCAGAACGACGCTTCTTTCATCAAATTCTTCAGGTGGGGGGCCGTTGCGGCCGCAATGATCTGTATGTTGCGTTTATACCGGGGATACTCTTCCGGGTAGTGCCTATTGAGGTAAGCAGCTTTGTCATCTCCCAACCACGCAGTGCAGTGCATGCAGTCGCCGGAATGGGACAACCCTTCGGAATAAAACCGCTGAGGCTCCACACCGTTAAGCCGCATGTAAGTGAAGCATTCCTCGTCCGTCCAACCCTGTACGGGATACAGATATTCCACACCGTCAGCAACGTCCCCGGAGCGCAACGGACCTTTCAAAGAGTCGACGTCCTTCTGCCCCCGGATGACAAGGGTGATACGGTCAGCCACCATGCGCTCGTAGAGCGGTTCCATGACCGACCGGAAGCAGCACGAAACCCGGTCTTGCATAAGGGGGGTGTTCCCGGTATTAAGTTGGTGTGCCGAGTACGCCGAAGTCCAAGGGTACACATCAGTAGGCAGGCCGAAGTGTTTCCGTGCTTCTAGTACTCGACCGGGAACAACGGTGATTGGCACCCGTTGGGTCATTTGCGCAACCACGGCGGCAGTCTCAGGCATGGAATCTCCGGAGTCGCAATGGTACACCGTCATACGGTCCCAGTACGGCCGCAGGAGGAACAGCGCGGCGGTCGAGTCCTTACCCCCTGAAAACTGGAACGCGATGCGCTCGTGGCGGGCTATTACCTGCTCCACAGTCTCCGGAAAAAACGACCTTAAGTCGTACACCGGCTCCGTACGCGCAGCCAAGACTTCCAGCTTTGCCAACGACTCTGGGGTGTGCGTGAACCGGTCTTCTCCGTTGCACTGGAAGTCTCGGCACACTTGGGGGCGGGCGTCGTACGCGGTGCACGAGCCTGCTTTGTACGCGGGGCAATGCGCAGAAGTATTCACGGCCGACGGCCTCCCCGGTGCCACTCCAAGGGCTACACCCACGGCAAGAGCTTCACTGCGCGTGACTGGCAAGAGCATGGCTGTACCCCCCACTTCGCAGCACTTGCCACACCCCTTTTTACATTCCAGTTTCATCAGTAAATCGCGGCCCCCGCGCCAATGGCGGTTCCGAGTAGTTGCCCGCTCTGACCCGCTGCCGCCGTGTTGGCTTGAGAAACCATGTTGTTGTAGCTGTTCTGCGCATTGAGAACGCCGCCGAGGCCCGTAATGTTCTGCCCCATACCCGTCTGCTGGAACCCTGCGCCCTGTGCCATACCCGTAAGAAGCTGTCCGCCCGGCTGCAGCGTGTTGGTGACGGCCGCGTTCCCGGCGTTGGTGGACACCCCGTACGCACCTTGAGACGCCCC